>Ga0181612_128959_pt1 | contig 68912 bp, 71 predicted proteins | sample HoacroProtozoa21_FD_119630 | JGI IMG/M metagenome (GOLD analysis project Ga0181612, IMG submission 119630) | Hoatzin crop microbial communities from Cojedes, Venezuel. Combined Assembly of Gp0051906, Gp0051904, Gp0051908
GCCAGTATTTTCCTAAGGGGATGGACTTCAGAGAGATCACCCAGGCCGATCTTGACAAAGTTGTGGACGAGATAAATAATAGACCTAGAAAGCGATTAGGCTGGAAGAGCCCGCAGGAAAAAATGTGGCAAAACGCCGCACTTATTCCTCGCAAAAAACTTGCACTAAGAACTAGAATCTAGCATTGCAAAACTGCGCGAACAAATTGACGCGAGAGATAAGTGCGCTGGACTTGCGACCATTCACCAGTACAAGTGATTAGTGAGAGTGATTCACGACCTTCTTCTGGCGACTGAAGCATCTTGCTCATTTGTTTGTTAGCTTCGGAAATAGATAAAGTTTCACTTTCAACAACTTGATAAGTGAAAACTTGACCATCGCCGCGCTCAACGGTAATTAAATCACCAAAGGATAAGTCTGGGAGATTTTTAAAAACTCCGACTTTGGTCGGGCCACCGTTGTGGCCATCGATTAACATGGTGCCACCTTGACCAGGCTTACCAGATTCGGTATACCAGCCCACGTCGAAGATGTTGTTAGGAGTTTGGAGCTGGTTAGAGGTGCTGAGTCCCATTGGTAAAACGCGGGCGCGGTCAATGCCAAGTTTTTCGATAGAGAGGAAACGCGGGCGATCGGCGGCTACGACGTAGCTGTTTTTGTCGTCATCGGTGACATCGGTCTCGTCGACATCTTCGGTGGTTTCTGAAACCGATACAGAAGTGGCACGTTCACTACCTTCTTTTTCTTGATAGTAGAAATGTTCCCAAATGAGGATCCTAGCAACACATCCTAAAAGTGCGAGGATGAAGATCGCCCAAATAATGCGTGGTATGTTTTTGCGCCAATTAAATTTCATATGCCCACCTTCCATAATTAAGCCCTATAATCGTCGTAAGTTATCATTAACGCGCGAGAATCGATTTGACGAATGTTTTCGATTGCAACAGTGACAACGATCAAGAGACCAGTACCAGAGAGTGAGAGACCGATTGGGTAACCAACGGTGATAATGAAGATGTAATCAGTAATGAACGGTAGCATGGCGATGAGGCCGAGACTGAGTGAACCAAATAAGTTCAAGCGATTAACAACTTTGTCGAGATATTTTGCAGTAGTTAAACCGGGGCGGACGCCCTCGATGAAGCCACCTTGCTTCTGGAGGTTGTCGGCGATTTCCTTTGTATTGAAGATAATAGAAGTGTAGAAGTAGGTGAAAAGTACCACGAGGATGAAGTAAAGTGCTGGATAGAAGAACCATTGCGCGGTGATGCCGTTTGGATAAAGAGTGGTGAAGTTGGATGATGAAGGCGCGGTGAATAAGTTCACTAAAGTTTCACCGAATTCGTTGCCGGAGTCGATAGTTTGGATTAATTGACCGATTAGTGCTGGGAGGGCTAAGAAGCTAGTGGCGAAGATAACTGGAATTACGCCAGCAGCGATCATCTTGATTGGTAAGATTGACTTGATGCCACCATAGGAACTATTACCGTGGACGCGCTTGGCGTAGTTGATAGTGATGATGCGCTGTGCTTCGTTAAGTTTGATCAGCCAATAAATTACGATTACTAATGCGGCAGCAAAACCGACTAGAATAAAGAAGATGGTCGGATTGACAGGGAGATTGAACCAACCGAACAAGCTGAGTGAGCCAGAAGAAGTGTCGAAAAGTGAAGAGCCGAGGCTAGCAAGAGTAGTTGGCAACTGAGAAACGATCGATACGAAGATAACGGTGGAAATACCGTTGCCGATTCCCTGTTCGGTAATCAACTCGCCGAGCCACATCAGGATCATTGCGCCTGCGATCATGGAAGTAACTGAAAGAATCCAATCTGCACTGGTAATGGTAAAATCAGTGGCAACATTGCTACTGGCAGACTGATAAAGAATATACATATAAGCAATGGATTGGATGATTGCTAGAGGAACGGTCAAAATGCGAGTCCACTGATTAATTTTGCGACGGCCAGTTTCGCCATCTTGGGAAAGCTCTTCAAGGGATGGGATAGCTTTTGTGAAAAGTTGGACTACGATCGAAGAAGTAATGTATGGGGAGATACCAACTAATAGAATCGAGAAAGAAGTTAAACCGCCACCAGAAATTAAGTTAACGAAGCTACCGAAATCGGACTTTTCGATTAAGTTTTCGATTGCTTCCTTAAAAGTGGAGGCATCGCCCAGAGGCACTGGTACGTGTGCCAAGAAGCGGTAAACGACAATAATACCCAAAACCGTCAAAATACGTTTGAGCATATCTTTATTTTTGAATGATTTAAATATAGTCTTGAAATGCATGGAAATTAACTCTCTTTTTATCTATATAATATATATTATCACAGAAACTCGAATATTTAAAGGGGAAAGGGGGATTTTTGGATAAAAAATAGTTCCTGGTGGTCAGGAACTATTTTTATTGGGTTACTTGTTGTCAGCGCTACCTTTACGGCTATCTTCGCGAACTTGGCGAGATGGAATGCCGGTTTGAGTAAAACTTCCACCAGCTTTCTTGATAGCTTCGACGGCAGTTTTGCTAGCGTATTGAGTAGAAAGCTCAATTTTACTAGAAACTTCGCCGCGAGTGATAACTTTAACCTTGACGTATGGGCTAGAAATTAATCCAGCTTCAAACATGGTGAAGTTGTCAACTTTACCAGAAAGATCGTTCAAACGATCGGTGTAAACGACTTCTGCTTTCTTGTGGATAGATTTGAAACCCTTGAGTTTTGGTACAGCCTGCATGATTGCGCGCTGACCACCCATGAATCCGGCTGGCATCTTACGATGGCCAGTACGAGACTTTTGACCCTTGGTACCACGACCGGCGGTTTTACCCTGTCCAGCGGAGATACCGCGACCTTTACGGGTTGGGCGAGTGTTCTTCTCAACTTGTAATTCGTTATATTTCATTTATTTATCCTCCTTTTTGGTGGATTTTTTAGCAGCAGGCTTCTTAGCGGTAGCTTTCTTGGTTGGAGTCTTCTTAGTTTCAGTGGACTTATTCTTAGTGGTTTCCCATTCAGAACGTGGAACCTGAGCACGAAGACCTTCGACAACTGCATAAGCGATGTTTACCTTATTAGTAGAGCCAAGAGACTTGGAAATCAAGTTCTTAACGCCAGTTAAACCGATGATTGAACGGACGACACCGCCGGCGATAATACCAGTACCAGGAGCGGCTGGTTTCATCAAGACGTCTGCGCCAGTGACCTTAGCTTCAACTTCGTGACAGATAGTTTCACCGTCCATTGCGAATTCAATCATATCTTTGTGAGCTTTGCGGCTGGCCTTTTGGACAGCGGTAGTAACATCACCACCCTTAGCGACACCGATGCCGATTTTGTTCTTGTGGTTACCAACAACGACAAGAGCTTTAAAGCGCATGCGACGGCCACCTTTTACAGTGCGGGAGACGCGATCGATGTTGATAGTGACTTCGTCGAACTCTTTTGGAGTGAGGTCGCGTTGATTGCGATTATTACGGCGATTGTTGCGGCGATTCATTGGACGACCAGCAATATCGCGAGTTTGCTTCTTTTCAGCCATTTCATCTGACATCTTTAAGGTGCCGGACTTGTTGATGACTTTTGGTTGATTATTTTCTGCCATATTAGAACTCCAATCCTTCCTTGCGGGCGGCGTCAGCGAGGGCGCTCATCCGACCAGCATAACTACAAGCGCCACGATCAAAGACTACCTTAGAGACCTTAGCCTTTTTAGCGGCCTTAGCAATCTCAGTACCGATTTTAGCGGCTTTTTCAGTCTTAGAACCGGTGAGTTTTTGACCAACGGTAGTAGCGTAAGCTAATGTAGTTTTCTTATCATCATCAATAATTTGAGCAGTAATATGTAAATTACTGATGTGGACTGCTAAACGTGGGCGTTCAGCGGTACCATGAATTTTAGCGCGAGTGCGCTTTGCACGATATTCAGCTTTCATTATTTCTTACCTGCCTTTCCGGCTTTACGGATGATGACTTCGTCAGCATACTTAATGCCTTTACCTTTGTACGGTTCAGGTTTCTTTAATGCGCGGATTTCCGCAGCGGTCTGACCGACAAGTTGCTTATCGATACCAGAAACGGTGATCTCCATCTTATTGGTTGTAAGAGTGACACCTTCTGGTGCGGTGTATTTGACTGGGTGAGAAAAGCCAAGGGCCATCTCGATTTCCTTTGGCCCGCCTGAAAGACGGAAGCCAACACCATTGATCTCGAGCTTTTTCTCGAAACCTTTAGTGACGCCGATAACGGCGTTGTTCAATAATGCTCGTTGGAGACCGTGCCAAGCACGTGACTTTGGCTCGTCGTCTTTACGAGTGACAATAGCTTGAGTTCCCTCAATCTTTGTCGTAGTGTTTTCCTGGACAGGAACCTCTAGTGTGCCCTTTGGGCCAGTGACAGTAATAGTACTATCGCCGACCGTGATTGTCACACCAGCAGGAATGTCCACTGGTTGTTTTCCGATACGACTCATATTCGTTCCTTTTTAGTTAATATCCTTACTATTGTACCACAGATTGCGAAAAAATGCAAGGGGTAAACAAAAAATCCCCTGTAAATTGGGGATTTTTTGTGCGGTTGGAATTACCAAACGCGGATCAAGATTTCGCCACCAAGACGGTTTTTCTTGGCTTCTTGGCCGGTCATCACACCCTTTGAGGTGGAAATGATGACGATGCCACGACCAGACTTGACGACTGGGATGTCGGCAGCGCTGGTGTAAACGCGGCGACCAGGCTTACTGATTTTCTTGATCTCATTGATGCGGGCTGGAGCGCCTTCAGCGTTGATTGTGACATGAAGGATATCACGTGGCTTAGCGGACTCAAGCTTGTAATCATCAATATAATTAGCTTTTTTAAGCGTATCGCAAACAGCAACTTTTAACTTAGAGGTTGGGACGCTGATTTCGGTCTTACCTACTAAACTAGCGTTGCGGATGCGGGTGATTAGATCTGCGATTTGATCAGTTGATTGTAATGACATATCTGCTCCTTTCTCCTTACCAACTACTCTTTGTTACGCCAGGGATTTCACCCTTGCTTGCTTTTTCACGGAAGTTAATGCGGGACAAACCGAATTGGCGCATGTAACCGCGTGGGCGGCCGTCGAGCATGTCACGGTTTTTCAAGCGAGTTGGGCTTGAATTGCGTGGAAGCTTTTGGAGACCTTCAAGATCACCAGCGGCTTTCAATGCTGCGCGCTTATCCTTATATTTGTCATACATTTTTTGTCGTTTTTGATCACGAAGGACTGCTGATTTCTTAGCCATATTACTTGTCCTCCTTTTCAAACGGCATGCCAAAGAGTTCTAACAATTTGGTACTCCCTTCCTTTGAACCATTTTTAATAACAAATGTAACTTCGAGGCCGTGTAAGACAGATGCATCTTCGAAAGTGATTTCTGGGAAAACAGTCTGTTCTTTCAAGCCTAAAGTGTAATTTCCTTGACCATCAAACGCAGTACGGGAAACGCCGTGGAAGTCACGAACGTGTGGCAAAGCGACGTTGACTAAACGATCTACGAATTCATACATTTTGTTGCCGCGAAGTGTAGTGAGGTAACCAACTGGGGCGCCCATGCCTTTGCGGATTTTGAACGATGCAATAGATTTCTTAGCAAGGCGAGAAGTTGAAGCTTGGCCGGTAATTTTCTCGAGGGTAAGAGCAACTGTTTCAGTATAGCGCTTATCTTCGCGTTTTTTACCAACGCCAGAGCTGACGATGACTTTTTCAAGTTTTGGAACTTGATTGACATTCTCGAGAGATAACTCTTTTTCGAGAGTTTTGATATTCTCAAGATAAAGTTCTTTTAATCTTGGAGTGTATTTCTTATCTGCCATAATTATTTCTCCTCCTTCTTAAGATTGGAAAGATCAATCCCGACATGGATGGATTTTTTGCCACCTTGTGGGTTGAACATACTGCGACGCATGTGGCGTTCACGAATACCGATGCCTTCAATCATGGCCTTGCCTGCAGTGCGGTCCATCTTGACGATTTTACCGGACTTACCCTTGTGGTCGCCTGCAATGATTTTTACCTTATCGCCGGTTTTCAAATTCTGTGCCATTATAGTACCTCCGGTGCTAAGCTAATAATTTTGTTGTATCCGAGTTCACGGAGTTCACGAGGAACCGGTCCGAAAACGCGAGTACCTTTTGGAGTCTTGTCGTCGTTGATTAAAACGGCAGCATTGTCGTCAAAACGGATGGTTGAACCATCTGGACGGCGGATTTGTGCGCGAGTGCGAACAATCACAGCCTTCACGACGGCTTTTTTCTTGACGTTACCAGTTGGTGAAGCAACCTTCACGCTAGCGGTAACAACATCACCAACACGTGCATAACGCGCGCGAGTACCACCGAGGACACGGATTACTCCAAGTTCTTTGGCGCCGCTATTATCAGCGACTTTTAATCTAGTTTCCTGTTGGATCATTATTTATCTCCTTCTTCAGAAGTTTCTGCGTTAACTTCGTCAGCGCCAACTTTTTCTGGCATTTCGACTGCGTTAACATCTTCTTTTAATTCTACGGTACCGTGGGCCTTTTCAATGACGCGGACTAACTTATAAGTCTTAGTCTTTGAATAAGGGCGAGTTTCGACGATTTCGACCTTGTCGCCAATACCAGCTTCATTATTTTCATCATGAGCAGTATATTTACGAGTTTTCGAATATTGCTTACGATAAAGTGGGTGAGTTTCACGACTAACGATCGAAACTGTGATAGTTTTGTCACGCTTGTCGGAGCTAACAGTACCAATCAAAGTTTTAGCCATGATTAAAACTCCTCTCTTTTAATAATTTTACAACGTACTGGAAGTTTGTGAGAAGCAAGACGCAAAGCTTCGCGAGCTTGTTCCTCAGTCACACCAGCGATTTCAAACATAACTGTACCAGTTTTGACTTTTGCAACGTAAAACTGTGGTTCACCTTTACCACCACCCATCTTAACATCAAGAGGTTTCTTTGAAACTGGGGTGTGTGGGAAAATGCGAATCCAGATTTTACCGCCACGTTTAACGTAACGAGTGATAGCCTGACGAGCGGCCTCGATTTGACGAGAGTTGACGCGCTCGTTATCAAGCGACATTAATCCCCATTCGCCGAAGGCAACAGTGTTGCAGCGAGAAGCTACGCCATTGTTTTTACCTTTACGAACTTTGCGATGTGGAACTTTCTTCGGTAACAAAATAGCCATAATTATTTCTCCCCTTTATAAATCCAGACCTTGACACCGACAATGCCAGCGGTTGTTGGAGCGTGATGACAATGAAAATCAATGTCGGCACGGAGAGTATGTAGAGGAACTGAACCCTCAATGAACTTCTCGCGGCGGCTCATTTCAGCGCCATTCAAACGTCCAGCGACCTCAATACGTACACCTTTAGCGCCAGCGGCCATGGTAGATTGGCAAGCCATCTTTACAGCGCGACGGAAATTCATACGCTTACCAAGTTGGAAGCCGATATTCTCAGCGACGAGCTTGGCATTGAGTTCTGGTTTTTTAACTTCTTCAACATTCAAACGAACTGGGCCAGAAGTGAACTTTTCAAGTTCTTTCTTAAGTTCGTTGATGCCTGCGCCTTGTTTACCGATCACTGCGCCAGCTTTGTTGGTTAAAATAGTGATGGTAATGAGGCTTGGACTGCGCTCAATATTGATTTTAGCAATAGTTGGGCGAGCTTTGAAACGATTTTCAATAGTTTCGCGGATCTTAACATCTTCAACTAACCAGTTTTTAAAGTTGCTCTTTTTAGTGAACCACTTCGAAGACCAATCTTTGCTGATTTGGAGACGGTAAGAAATTGGGTTAACTTTTTGGCCCATTATTTCTCCTCCTTCTTTTCACCAGACTTTTTAGCAGCTGGTTTAGCTTCTTTCTTATCTTCTGCCTTCTTGGCTGGCTTTACTTTTTCTTCGCCGGCAACTTCAACAAAGATGTTGCTGGAAACTTTTTCGAATGGTAAAGCGCGACCGCGAGAAGCTGGCTTGTAACGACGGATGCGTGTACCAGCTGTAACAGAGATACGAGCGATACGAATAGTTTTTGGATCAATAGAAACGCCAGAATTTAACAAGTTAGCGTTGGCTGATTCAATAGCTTTGCGGACGGCGCGAGCTGATTTGCGAGGGGTATTCTCGAGGATTACAACTGCGTCAGCGACGTAACGTTCGCGGACTAAGCTAGCAACAATGCTAGTTTTGCGTGGCATTGAATCAACACCTTTAATATATGCATGTGCAAAGTGAGTACTCATTATTTACCTCCCTTTGCTGCCTCAGCGGCTTTTTTACCACCGTGACGGCGGAATTTACGAGTTGGAGCAAACTCACCGAGCTTATGACCAACCATGTTCTCAGAGATATAAACTGGAACGTGTACTTTGCCATTGTGGACGGCGACAGTACGACCAACCATCTCTGGAGAGATAGTGGAGTATCGAGCCCAGGTTTTGATCACGGTACGATCATCAGCGGAGAGAGCTTCAATCTTTTTCTGAAGTTTATAGTCTACAAATGGACCTTTCTTAAGACTTCTACTCATAGATTATCTCCTTTTACCTTCGTGACGACTACGCACGATGTACTTATTAGTTTGCTTATTACGACGGGTACGATAACCAAGTGTGAGCTGACCCCATGGAGTACGAGGAGCTTTACCGGAACCGTGACGACCACCGTCACCACCACCGTGTGGGTGATCTGCGGCGTTCATTACGACACCACGGACGGTTGGGCGGATACCCTTACGGCGCTTACGACCAGCAGCGCCAATCTTAATATTCTGATGCTGAACATTGCCAACAGTACCAAGGCTAGCTTGGCAGGTCAAAAGTACGCGACGCATCTCGCCAGATGGGAGTTTGATAGTTGCGTAGCCATTCTCCTTAGCCATAAGCTGTGCAGAAGCACCAGCTGAGCGAACCATTTGAGCACCACGGCCAGGTTTAAGCTCAATAGCATAAATCACTGAACCGACTGGGATATTCTCGAGTGGCATACGGTTGGAATCTTCTACAATTGACTCTTCGCCAGTGGTGAAAGTTTTGCCTTTGTACATGCTGGTATCAGCTAACACGTAATAGTAAACATTGTTCTGATCCTTGACACGAGCGATACGAGCGCTACGGTTTGGATCGTATTCGATTTCCTCAACGGTAAGTTTGAGGTTCTTTGGTAAGTTGTGAGTCAAGATACGATAATGGCGCTTGACACCACCACCGCGATGACGCACGGTAATTCGCCCTTGGTTGTTGCGACCAGCATTTTGCTTTTTAGCGCGAGTGAGTGATTTTAATGGCTTACGAGTGGTAATTTCATCAAAATCCTGGGTAGTTTTACCGCGCTGAGCTGGAGTAGTTGGGCGATAAGCTTTAATAGCCATTACTTGTCTCCTTTCTTATCATTTTTGGTAGACTTTGCTGACTTTTTATCGTCTTTTTTCTCAGTAGCTTTAGTTTCTTTAGGAGCTTCGACTGGAGCTTCCTCTTCTTCTTGGAAAATCTTAATAGATTCGCCATCTTTCAAGGTAACATATGCAAACTTCTTATCTTGGCGATAAGTGGTGCCTGGATAGGCATGCTTACCACGAGAGAAACGGGTTGGCTTACCCTTGCGAGTCAAAACGCGAACAGAGATAGGGTTAACATTGAATTGTTCCTTAACTGCCTTAGCGATAGACTGCTTAGAGATAGCTTCATCTTTAGATTTGACTTCAAATACATAAGTGCGCTTGGTTTGTTCACGATAAGTTTTCTCGGTAGCGCGTGGATTTAACAACATTATGCTTCCTCCTTTCCGAGTAGCCAGTTTTCAATAACTGGTAATGACTTCTCTGAAATAACGATTTTATCGGCATTCAAGATGTCAAAGACATTAAGATAAGTAGGACGAACAACTTTAACATTGTTCAAATTGTTAGTAGCGCGAAGCGTGAGCTCATCTTTCTCCGGAAGAACGAGGAGAACACGATCTTCTGCTGCAACCTTAGCAGTTTCAAGATTCTTCAAAGCTTCTTTAGTCTTACCATCCTTGATCTTGAAATCAGGAATAGTAACGATTACCTTGTCGGTGTTGCGAAGGCTAAGAGCCTGGCGAACAGCGACGCGCTTAGAGGTTTTGCTAAGCTTCTTGGTGAAATTCTCTTCACCAGTGCGACCAAATGCGACACCACCATGGCGCCAGATTGGGTTACGGGTTGAGCCGAAACGAGCGCGACCAGTACCTTTCTGCTTCCAAGGCTTCTTACCGCCACCGCGAACTTCGCCACGCTTAAGAGTTTTAGCGTGAGAACTGCGGGAATTGGCAAGATATGCATCGTATGCAGTCTTAACTAATTCGTGATTTGTCACTTCGAGAGCGAAAATATCTTTATTTAACGTAGTCATATTACTCCTTTCCCTCGATTGAGACAATTCCCTTCTTTGGACCAGGGACGGCGCCCTTGAGGCCTAAGAGGTTATTCTCTTTGTCAATGTAAGCAACTACGAGATTTTTCACGGTCACTTGATCATGGCCCATTCGACCTGGCATCTTCTTACCCTTGAAAACTTTCTGTGGGTACATAGAGCCAATCGAGCCAACACGACGAATATTACCCTTGAAACCGTGGGTATTGCGTGATTCGTTGAAGTTCCAGCGCTTAACCGTACCAGCGAACCCTTTACCTTTAGAAGTGCCGGTAACTGCGACCTTATCGCCGAGGTTGAATGACTCGACTGTGAGAGTGTCGCCAAGTTTAACGTCTGGAGTGTCTGCAGTCCTAAATTCCTTGAGAGTCTTTGGACTGAGATTTTCTCCGGCCTTTTTGACGTGGCCGGAAACCGCCTTGCTCAGATTCTTACCCTGACCGTATCCAAGCTGCACAGCGTTATAACCGTCGGATTCGACAGTTTTAATCTGAGTCACTGTGGCTGGTCCGGCTTGGATGATTGTAACAGGGGTTACAATACCGTCCTCACCGATGATCTGGGTCATACCAATTTTGGTGCCTAGGATGACTTGCATCTGTTTCCTTTCCCTTATTAACTTAATATTTTGTAATTCTTTGAACAACACATAAACTAGACTTATGAGCAGTTTCCGGAGACTTACTCTTGCGTCTAGATTTGTATAGTCCTACTTATTAGAATATACAGGTCTATTTTAGCATATTTTTAAGATTTTTACAAGATGTATTTTTAAGATTTTGGGAATTTGGATCTTTTTGGCAGAGTTGGAGCTTCATATTGACTTTTTCGGGAAAGTGTGATATAATAGAGGCATAAGCTACTATTTGGTGGCTTTGTAACTGTAGTTTCTGAAAACAGGCGCATCGAAAAAGACAGGAGGTATCGCCGTATGAAGAAATGCACTTTTAAAAAACGTAACATGTTAACATTAATATTGGCTTTCGCCATCTTGCTGTCATCTTTTGGATCGACTGCCGCCTTTGCAGCGGAAAAAAGTTGTAAAGTCTGCCCCAAACAGGCAAAAGTTACAGCTACACCGGTCTCGTATAATACGAGTTTATATCAGTACTCATATTCTAAATATAAGTGCAGATATAAAAAGTATAACAAAGCGGTGAAGCAACTCAATAAAAGAGGTGCTTACACTGGTGTGTATACTGGTGAAAACTTCAAAGGAAAAAAGATTGCCACTAGAGGACAGTTTCATAAGATATTGATTAATCTTTATGGAAAAGATGTTACTGGTGATCTTGATACGAGTTCAAAAGTGGTGCTTCGTCAGAAGTACCTCTGTAAGACACTGTCAAAGGTGTCGAAGAAGCTTGGCTCGGAAATCCAGTGGTCTAACGTCACCAATGCTAAGGTGACGCGTGGTCAGATGGCCTACATCGTTTGGAGGGCGATCAGGATCGATAAATACATTTACGATCCGTTTTATATCTCTCAATACCGGGAGGAGACTGATTCAGGAACTGAATAGTTTTCTTCCGGGGCACACTGTTAGCATGTCAACCTAGGGGCTGCTTTTACAGTAGCCCCGTTTTTAATGTTTTCAAATCACCAAAAACCCACCGATATACGGTGGGTTTTCAGTTTGCCTAGGCTTCGAGGTTGTCTTCTTCGATAAGATCTTCGGCAGTTGGCTCGTCGGCGGCCTCTTCCTCGACATCGAGTGGGTGGACGCCAGTACCTACTGGGATCTTGCGACCGATGATGACATTTTCCTTCAAGCCGTGGAGATGATCGACGCGGCCAGAGATGGCGGAGTTGATCAAAACACGAGTGGTATCCTGGAAGGATGCGGCTGAAAGGAAGGAATCGGACCAGATTGACACCTTGGTAATACCGAGTAAGAGGTGCGTAAACTGGCATGGAGTCTTCCCTGCGGCTTCGAGCTCAGCGTTTTCGGTTTCGGCAGCAGCTTGAGAGACGATGTCGCCCATGACAAAGTCAGAGTCGCCAGCTTCGTCGATAATAACGCGGCTGAACATCTGACGGACGATGATCTCAAGGTGTTTCGCGGAAATCTCGTGGCCCTGAGCGGCGTAGACGGCCATCACATCGTTCATGATGTAACGAGCAGTGGCTTCAGCGCCCTTGTACTTGAGCTGATCTTGAAGATTCAAAGAACCTGTGGTGAGACGATCACCAGCGGTAACAGAATCATTGTTTTTGACCACTAATTCTGCATCGCCTGGAATCTCAACACGAGCTGGACCGTTAGAGGCTTCGACGAGGATGATTGCGTCGTCGACCAATTGGGCGTTACCATTGTAAGGGGCGATGATTGGTTCTGCGCCCTTAGTTTTGCTGGCGATAACATCGCCGGCTTTGACGTTAGCACCGTCCTTGACTTTAGCTTTGCGACCATCGAGCGCGTAGCGTTCAGTACGGCCTCCATCTGGTGTGATTTGGCAAACATAGTGGCCATTATCTTCCCAAACTTCGACGACGCCATCAACTGGGGCAATCCAAGCCTGACCCTTTGGTGAACGGGCTTCGAGAAGCTCCTCAACACGAGGAAGACCACGGGCGATAGCGCCGGAACCAGCCACGCCAGAGCCGTGTTTGGTATCGAGTGTAAGCTGGGTACCTGGCTCACCGAGAGACTGAGCAGCGATCACGCCAACTGGCTGGAATGGTTTAACCAATTCACGGGTAGCCATGTCGATACCGTAAGCCTTGCGTGGAATACCATTAACAGCGGTGGTAGTGAGGACAGACTGAATCTTGACAGATTCAATATTGTCGTCTTCTTCGAGTTGTTTGGCTAACTCAGTGGTAATGAGTTCATCGGTCCCAAGATAACCTGGGATTTCCTCTGCAGTATAACGACCAGCGATACGAGCTGAGAACGCAATTTGAGTTTGCTCAGTTTCGTACTTGTAGACGGTGAAACCTGGATCCTCGGCTTCTTCATCGATAGTGAAGACGTCTTGAGCAACGTCAACCAAACGACGAGTGAGGTAACCGGAATCTGCAGTACGAAGTGCCGTAGAAACCTGACCCTGGCGAGCACCTCGAGTCGCGATGAAGGATTCAAGGGTATTCAAACCGTCTTTATAAGAACTTTTAACTGGGAGCTCGATTTCATTGTTATTAATATCAACCATAATACCGATTTCGGCAGAAGCGAGCTTGATGTTAGAAACGGAACCGCGAGCGCCGGAGTTGGTCATCACAGCGATATCGGTGTCCATCTCTGACAACTTGTCTTTCAAGAAGTCAGAAATCTTCTTGTCGATCTCACGCCAGTTTGCAACGGTAAGATTGTAACGCTCTTCCTCGGTAACGAGACCTTGGTCGAATTGTTCCTGGATAAGAGCAGTTTTAGCGTCGCCTTCAGCGATGAAGTCTTGGATCTCTGGGTAAGTTGGGTAATCATCCTTAGAAGTGGAGATTGAGCCAATAGTCTCATACTCGAAAGCTAAGTTCTTCAAAGCGTCGGCAGTTTTGACGGTAACATCTGCGCCGTACATATCGAAGATGTTGGCCATAACTTTCTTAAGTTGCTTGGAAGTTTGAACGGAATTGTCGTATGGGTAATCCTCTGGGAGAATCTCATTAAAGATAACGCGACCAAGAGTAGTAGTGCGGATTTCCTTCTTGGCGAACACACGAATTGGGGTCTGTAAGTGGATTAATCCCTGATCGTAAGCCATTTCAGCTTCGTAAATCGAGCTAAATGGTTTGACTTCGTCGGTGGCAGTACCTGGCTTGTCGTAAGTTAAGTAGTAAATACCCAACACGACATCCTGGTAAATTGAAAGTACTGGTGCACCATCGGCTGGCTTGAGTAAGTTCTTTGGTGCGGACATCAATTCACGCGCTTCGAGCTGCGCTTCGCGAGAAAGTGGCAAGTGGACTGCCATCTGGTCACCATCGTAGTCGGCGTTGAAACCAGAAGCTACAAGTGGATGTAGCTGAATCGCTTTACCATCGATCAATTTTGGCTGGAAGGCCTGGATCGAAAGACGGTGAAGAGATGGAGCGCGGTTGAGTAAGACGTATTTACCTTGAATAACTGCATCGAGTGCATCCCAAACGATGGATTCGCCAGCTTCGATCATACGTGTAGCAGAACGGATATTGGCGGCGTAATCGTGCTCCATCAACCATGAGATGACAAACGGTTTGAAGAGCTCGAGTGCCATTTGTTTTGGCAAACCACATTCGTTGAGTTTTAGATCTGGACCAACTACGATTACGGAGCGGCCAGAGTAGTCAACGCGTTTACCAAGCAAGTTTTGGCGGAAACGACCTTGCTTACCCTTCAAGAGGTCAGACAAAGATTTGAGTTTGCGGCGACCATTGGTGCCGGTAGCGGAACGACCACCGTGAGAAGCGGAGTTGTCGATTAAGGCGTCAACTGCTTCCTGGAGCATGCGCATTTCGTTGCGGCAGATTACTTCTGGCGCGTTCAAATCCATTAACTTCTTGAGACGGTTGTTACGGTTAATCACGCGACGATAGAGGTCATTAAGGTCAGAAGTTGCGAAACGGCCTCCTGGAAGAGAGATCATTGGGCGTAGATCTGGTGGAATAACTGGGATAACTGTCAAAACTAAGTCGCTTGGCTTAATATTGGCAGATTTCATGCCCTCAACCAATTTCAGGCGTTTCATAATCTTCTTTTCACGTTGACCTTTAGCTTCTTCGGCTTCAGCGGTGAGATTCTCGATCATTTGATCGATATCGATCTCGTCGAGCATTTTCTTAACTGCGGTAGCGCCCATGCCAACTGTGATTAAATCTTCGTAGCCTTCTGGGAGATTGCGATAATCGATTTCGGAAATCACATTTCCCTTGTGGAGATTTTGCAAAATAGACTTTTTGGTGGCAAAATCAGCGTTGAGGTCTTCCAATTCTTGATTTTCTTGTTCAGCAAGAGCTTTTTGGTCGGCGTCTTTATCCTTGCGAGCTTCTTCGTAACGGATGGCGATCGCTTTGCGAGCAGCTTCAGTTTGAGCTTCAAGATCTGTCAAAACTTGTTCGATTTTCTCGTCGTCGCTATCTGTAATCAAGTAAGAAGCAAAGTAGACGACTTTTTCGATATTTTTAACAGTTAAGTCTAAAAGTAGGCTTAACGCAGATGGCGTACCACGCATAAACCAGATGTGAGCAACTGGTGCTGCCAAGGTGATGTGACCCATGCGCTCACGGCGAACGATGGACTTAGTAACGAGGTTACCGTCTTTGTCTACCGCAGCTTCGCGAGAGCGGACGCCTTTGATCTTGGAATCGTGTGGATTAATATCCTTAACTGGACCGAAGATACGTTCACAGAAAAGGCCATCACGTTCTGGTTTTTGAGTACGATAGTTAATAGTTTCTGGTTTTGTAACCTCACCGTAACTCCAGTTCAGGATATCTTCTGCGGATGCAACAGATAACCTAATTGAATCGAAGTCAGAGGCTGAAATGAAATTTTCCATCCAGGACATAAATTACTCCTCTCCCCCGAAGTCGGTTTCACCCTCTTCGGTAGTTATACTTGTACTATCATCCTCGTCGCCGATCACGTCTTCAATCTCTGATTCGGTGAGATTAGTCATGTCGACTGAGGTTTCTTCTTGATGTTGTTCATAAATCAAACGATCATCTTGGGACTTTTCGATGGCTTTTGAGGTTTGCTCGATCACATCGGAAGCGTCGTTTTCAGTACCATGATCCAAGAGATCAACTTTCAAACCAAGACCCTGAAGTTCCTTAACGAGAACATTGAAACCTTCTGGGAGTTTTGGACCTTCGATTGGCTCGTTCTTGATGATGGCTTCATAGGCTTTAGCACGGCCATAAACATCATCAGACTTAATGGTGAGCATTTCCTGAAGAGTGGTGGCGGCACCATAAGCTTCAAGTGCCCACACCTCCATTTCACCGAAGCGCTGACCACCGTTCTGGGCTTTACCACCGAGCGGCTGTTGGGTAACCATGGTGTAAGGACCGGTAGAACGAGCGTGAATTTTGTCGTCAACCATGTGGTGAAGTTTCAACATATGCATGATACCAACAGAGGTGCGTTCCTCAAATGGTTCACCAGTGAGACCATCGTAAAGCTGAACACGACCATCGCGGTCAAAACCAGCTTTTTCGAGCTCGTCAGAGATAACTTGGTCTGGAACACCGTTGAAGGATGGGGTTGCAACCTTGTAGCCAAGAGCTTTGGCAGCCATACCAAGGTGAATTTCGAACAACTGACCGAGGTTCATACGGGACGGCACACCCATTGGTGAAAGTAAGACATCGATTGGAGTACCATCGGCCATAAATGGCATATCTTCCTTTGGCAGGATGCGAGAAACCACACCCTTGTTACCGTGGCGACCAGACATCTTGTCGCCGACGCTGATTTTGCGCATTTCAGCAACGAAGATTTTAATTTGCATTAAGACGCCAGCTTTGAGTTCGTGACCTTGTTCGCGAGTGTAAATGCGGACGTCGACCACTTTACCAGTTGAAGAGCCGTTCATGCGAACCGAAGTATCGCGAACATCTTTGGCTTTTTCACCGAAGATGGCGCGTAAGAGACGCTCCTCAGATGACAACTCTTGTTCGCCCTTAGGGGTGATTTTACCAACTAGGATGTCACCATTGCTAACTTCGGAACCGATAGTAACGATACCATCTTCACCGAGATGGCGAAGTGAATATTCAGAGACGTTAGGGATATCGCTGGTAACTTGTTCTGGGCCAAGTTTAGTCTCGCGAACTTCTACGTCGTAATCTTTGATATTGATAGATGTAAGAGTATCATCTTCGACCAAGCGGGATGAGATAACGATAGCGTCATCCATGTTGTAGCCACGCCACGGCATGAAAGCAACCAATAAGTCGCGACCAAGTGCGAGCTCGCCATCGTTGATGGAAGCGCCTTCGATCAAGACATCGCCTTTTTTAACTTTTTGGCCACGCGCAACTTTGCAGCGTTGATTATAACAACGTGAATCATTAGTCATTTCGAAGTGGACCAACTTGTACTCTTTTTCGCCAAGCTTGTCGTATTTAACGATAACAGATACACCATCAGCCTTGACAACTTCGCCCTTATCTTCTGCAACAACGAGTTGTGAGGTATTGCGAGCGACTTCGGCTTCGATGCCAGTACCGACGATTGGGTTATCTTGTTTTAATAGTGGGACAGCCTGTTTCTGCATGGCGCAAGCCATCAGAGAACGGTCAACACGGTTTTTCTCAACAAATGGGATTAATGAAGCTGAAACGCCAAGAATTTCCTTGTGAGCGGCATCGATATGAGTAACTTTGCTGGATTCAACCTGAGCTGGTGAGCCACTAATACGGGCAGAAACGCGACTATCAACGAATTTGCCGTCTTTGTCGAGTTTAGCGGAAGCATCAGCGATGACCATGTTTTGTTCATCGGCGGCTGAAGCGTAAATAACTTCATTGGTAACTTTTCCGTCTTTAACCACGCGGTATGGAGCCTCGATAAAGCCGTATTCATTGATACGGGCGTAAGTCGCGAGGTTCAACACGAGACCGACGTTACCACCTTCTGGCGTCTCAACGGTACAGATACGACCGTAGTGGGTTGGGTGAGCATCACGTACGTCGAAGCCGGCGCGCTCACGGGTAAGACCACCAGGACCCATTGAACTCAGGCGGCGCTTGTGTGCGAGTTCAGAGAATGGGTTGGTTTCGTCCATTAACTGTGAGAGCTGGGAACTAGCGAAGAACTCCTTGACTGCAGCGGTCACTGGGCGAGCGTTGATCAATTGTGAAGGGGTGACTTCTTCAAGATTGGCCATTGACATGCGATCTAAGATATTGCGTTGCAAGCGAAGCATACCAAGACGGAATTGACGTTGGACTAACTCGCCGACTAACTTAATGCGGCGATTTGCCAATGAATCGATATCGTCAGCTGGCTCTTGGGTGTTATTCAAACGAATGATTTCAGAGATGATAGCGATCAAATCTTTCATCTGAAGAGTGCGGTGAGCGCTATCGTTTGGTGTGTCGAAGCCAAGACGTTGGTTGATCTTAAAACGACCGACCATGGAATAATCGTAACGCTTGTAATCGAAGAAAGTGCGCTCAATCATGGAGCGAGCGTTTTCGACTGTCGCAAGGTCACCTGGGCGCAAGCGACGATAAACCTCGATCAAAGCTTCAGACTGGCCAGCAGTGGTGTCTTTTTCGAGGGTAGAATCGATGTAGCTGATTTCGCCATTGTCGATATCTTTGAAAGCTTCCTTGATCTCGGTTTTCTTAGCCATGCCAAGTGCGCGCAAGAAAGTGGTTACTGGGATCTTGCGGCGACGGTCAATCTTGACGTAGATTGCACCGTTGCTGGCGGTCTCGAATTCGAGCCATGCACCACGGCCAGGGATAACTTTAGCGCCGTACAGATTGCGGACGCCGTTATTCTCGGCAGTGAAGAATACGCCAGATGAGCGGATTAACTGGGAGACTACCACGCGCTCGGTACCGTTGATGATAAAGGTCGCGCGATCGGTCATCCAAGGATAATCACCGAAGAAGATATCTTGTTCTTTCTTCTCGCCAGTAGTTTTATTCTCGAGCTCGACTAAAACGTGTAGCGGAGCTTCATAAGTAGTAAGGTTACGCTTAGCTTCGAATTCGTTCTCTTTTGGAGCACGGAATTCGTAATCCTTAAAGCGTAGTGATAGTTTTTGCCCGGTGTAGTCATCGATCGGATTGAGCTCATTAAAGACCTCACGCAGTCCCGACTTGACAAAATCTTCCCAAGAATCTTTCTGATGGGCAATCAGATCTGGGATTGGAAGAGTCTGGTCTCCTTCGGTGAAGAAAACGCGACCCCTTGCAGCAGTTTTGCTTGTCACAATTTACCTCTTATTTATTAGTGTTGATAATCTTTAGCGCCGAAGATTACTGCCGTATTTCTATACCTGAATTCGCCAGATTCAAATACACCCAAAAATACGACACACTACTTCTTGTATTCTATTTTACCCCACCTCCGTTAAAAAATCAAGACTTTTTGTTAATTTCCACCAAAAAACCACACTAGCCAATGGTGTGGTTTTTTGAACAGATAAGCTCTCAACTTTCTATGTAAGCTGACTCGCAGTAAGCTTCCGTTCAAGATGAACTAAATCTATTATACATAACCGGAAAGATTATTGCAAGACTTGACTTTTTACAAAATCTGTGGTATAATAGAAAGATTAGATATCTAGATCGTCAAGGTCAGCTAATTCCGCACGAGTTTTGGCTGCCAAGTCAGAAGTTTCATCTTCTCCGTTAGTTTCTACCTCTGTCTCAACAGGGGTTTCTTCTGTAGCAGTTTCCTCTGCGCGTGGAGCAGTGCGCTCACCTTCAGAGTCAACGATCTTCAAGTTGTAACGAGCGTCATTTTTAGTACCGAGTGCACGAAGCAAAGTGCGGATAGATTGCGCAGTGACGCCATTGCGGCCGATGACGCGACCGACATCTTCTGGCGCAACGGTAAGCTCGAGTAAAACGCCGCGTTCGTCGATGCTACGGTTTACGCTTACCTTATCAGGATTGCTGACGAGGGTTTTTACGATGTATTCTACGAATTGTTGGTCAATAGTTGCCATGAATTTCTCCAAATGTTAATTAATATTATAAGATTAATTATATCACAGTTGGAGATTTTTATAGTCTTGATTTTTTATGAGAAAAGAGGTATAATAAAAAAGTTAAATAATTAAGGAGAAAAAATGCTAGCAATTCGTATGCAGCGTAATGGCCGGTCGCATTATCCTACGTACCGGATAGTCGTCCAAGAATCGCAGCGTCATCCCCTCTCTGGGCGTGTCGTGGCTGAGGTCGGTCATTACAACCCACACACTAAGGAAACAACCTTAGATAAAGAAAAAATTGAGTTTTACCTCAAGAATGGTGCTCAACCATCAACTCGCGTAGTTCGCGTCTTGAAGGCTAACAAGATTAAATTACCAAAATGGGTGAAAGAGCCAGTTGAAAAGCACGCAACGGCGAAAAACCCTGAAAAATTACGTAAAAATCAGCCAAAAGAAGAGGCTCCAGCGGAGGAAGCTACGGCGGAAGCCCCAGCTGAAGAAGCTACGGCTGGAGAGTAAACCAAAAACCACACTTTCGAGTGTGGTTTTTTGATGGTTGATTATAGAATCTTTTCTGGGGTGTATAGGCCTTTTTGTTTGTAAATCTTGATGCACTGAGCGGCGGCGGTGGATTCAGCCTCGTGCTTGGAGTGACCTCTAGCCTCGGCTAACTGATTATCATTTACGAACACGCCAACAGTGTAGGTGCGATCGTGATCTGGGCCGTCAATATTAAGGGTGCGATACTGAGGGACGGTTTCATGTAGATGCTGACAAATCTCTTGAAAAAGCGATTTAGGGTCGCGCCAAGATTCATCTTCGACAATCTGGTCCATCTTGACGATGATGTTTTTGTAAATAAAGTCGGAGGCGGCGTCGTATCCTTGATCGAGGTAGATGGCGCCAATGACAGCTTCGAAACAGTCAGCTAAAATGGAGGCGTGTGCGCGGGCACTACCGGATTTTTCGCCCTTAGACATACGTACTAACGGTGCATAGCCGAGTTTTTCGCCAGCATCACCAATAGATTCAGTACGCACCAAGGCGGCGCGGATTGCGGTCATGATCCCCTCTGGTAAGTGAAAATTTTTGAATAAGAAATCAGAGGTGACTAGCTCGAGTACGGCATCGCCTAAGTACTCCAAGCGCTCATTATGTTCAGAGGTAGTTTTGCGATGTTCGTTGACATAACTACGGTGAGTCAAGGCCGTGATTAACAGATTAATATCATTAAATTTGAGGCCAAGTTTATCTTTGGCGAATTGTTCATACTTTTCAATTTGGTCTTTTTGCACTATATTTCTCCTGATCTAATTTTCTTTTTAGCAATTAACATGAGTTTTTCGATATCTTCGTACTCGATGGCGTCAAGGGCGTCGGTAAATTTAAACCATTTAATACCGTTCATCCACTTTTCTTTGGTTGGAATTTCACTCTGGTCGAGTGCGCGAACTAAGTAAATTTGTGTGGACATCAAAACTAACTTGTCTTGACGACGGTATTTAAAGTTAATTTTGCCGAGCCAACAGAGGACAGAAATGTGATGGAGACCAGCTTCTTCACCAATCTCGCGAATAGCAGTCTGCTTGGCATTTTCACCCGGCTCAATGTGTCCCTTTGGGATGGTCCAGCGATCTTTTGAATCCTGAATGAGTAAAATTTCGATATCATCCTCAGTTTCATTCATACGAAAAACAATGCCACCAGAGGTTGGTTCGCGTACAATTTCTTGGATAGCTGGTTTTTTACGAAAAACGGAATTACGCAACTTGGCGAAAGCGTTCTCCTTATATGACTTGGTTGGAAGTGCTTCAGGGATTTTGCGAGCCTTATTTGTCGGCTTCGGCCTCGCTATCTGTTGCTTTTTCGTTTTTCTTGGTGTCTGGTTGTTCATGATCCTCCTCCTGATCTCCCCCAAGACCAAGCTTACGGAAAGCTGTACCCAATACGCCATTGATGAATTTTGATGAGTTTTCAGAGCCAAAAGCTTTGGCTAATTCTACCGCTTCATTGATAGCGACTTTTGGTGGAACAGCTGTATTAGTAAATTCGAGTTCGTATAATCCTATACGAAGTATATTGCGGTCAATCGCAGCAATACTATTGATTGGCCACTCTGGAGCCATAGGGGTGAGCTCTTGGTCGAGATGTTTAGTTTGCTTAACTACGCCATGCGTTAAATCATAAACAAACTCGGTATCTCCAAGTGCTTTTTCGTATGGTTCGATGTTTTTGGCGATAATATTATCGATGTCGACAGTGGCATCGCCCGCCTTTTCCCTGAATTCGAGCTCATATAAGCTCTGCAGGGTGATAATTCTGCCTAGATGTCGATTACTTGCCATGTTATTTCTTGGTACTCTCTTTTACAGTTTTGACCTTTAAATTAGGAGTCTTCTTTTTAGTTTCGAAGACTTTCACTGGTGATGTGCTATTAACAGCACGAGCAAGCTTTAAGCGTAAGTGACTGCGACGAAGTCCAGTTTTACGTGGGCTGCTTTGTTTCTTAGGTTCAGGCATTAAATGCTCCTTCTTTTAATAAATTAGACTTGATTACTATATTATCACAGAATGAGGTTTTTTGCAAGTGCGTGATGTAAAAAGAGCGGTTTTTTACGTTTTATCAGTTGACAAAACCAGTATGCTATGTTCTAATAAAGGATTTTTTTGAAAATGTGATACAATGCGGGACATGCACAAAGGAAAAGTAAATTTGTGCAAGATATTAATAAACAAGGAGAAAAATTATGTCAAATACTGACAAATTAACCCCTACTCGTATTATACGCGACCCGAGCGCTTTTAGGAAGTGTCAAAATAAGCGGGTTGCAGTTTATGCGCGAGTTTCATCTGACAAAGATGAGGCTAAAAACTCCCTAAAGAATCAAATTGCGTTTTTCTCGAGCGAAATCGCAAAACACCCTGATTGGGAGTTAGCGGGGATTTATCAAGATCGGGGTAAATCTGGGACGAATGATCGTCGCGCCGGCTTTCGAAAAATGGTCGATGATTGTCGAGCGGGTAAAATTGACGTGATCATGGTCAAGTCGGTTGATCGTTTGGCTCGAAACACTCCACTTTTGTTAAAATTTTTGACAGGGGCGCGGGATAATGGCGTGACGGTCTATTTTTTACAAGAGGGGCTCAATAGTTCGGACCAATATCGTTGGACTGATATTAATGCAGCCTCTCGGCAGGCGGCTTTTCAAGCCAAAACTATCTCTGATAGCCAATCTTGGCGCATCAAAAACGATTTTAAGAATGGGCGCCCGAGAACTTGCAACACTTTAGGATATAAATTAAGACGGGGCAAGATTGTAATCGTAAAACAGGAGGCTAAAATCGTACGAAAAATCTTCGATTGGGCTCTGGATGGTAAAAGTGCCTATGCTATTGCAAAACATTTGCGTACAACTAAATATTGCAACGGGCAAGGCAATAAGTGGACGCATTCGGGGGTTATAAAGATTTTGCGTAACGACATGTACATTGGAGATTTGTCAATGCAGAAGACTTTTCGTGAGGATTGCGTTTCAAAGAATAGCAAAATAAACAGAGGTGAGCGCGATAAGTATCTCATTAAAAATCATCATGAGCCGATTGTGACACGAGAGGAATTTGCAAAAGTTAACAAGTTGTTGGAATCTAGACGTTGCGTGCCAAAAAGTCAAACACCAAAAGATGAAAAGTCGTCTCTGGTAGGATTGGTGAGATGTGGCGTTTGCGACCATAGTTATGGTTTGTCAAATGGCTATTGGCGATGCCGTATGTACACGACTTATGGACGAAAGGCTTGTTCGGGACAGTCCATACCGGACAAGATTTTAAGAGAAAAATTAACTGGACTAGTAAAGGAGGATATTCCAATCAAAAGCCAAATTAGCCGGATCAATATTCTGCCCGATCATAAGATTGAGGTGGTGTTTCTGGATTGGCGGAGACAGATTATAGAGTGGGAATATCGGTCGAGGAAAGAAACTTGGGCCGAAAAGAAATCAACTAACAATAACTCAAAGGAGAATAACAATGGTAACAACCGCAAGTAAACCAAAAGTAATAATTAAGAAAGCTAATAAACTTCGAAACACGCATATCGTGAAGAGGGTGGCAGTTTATGTTCGTGTATCTTCGACTAAGTTCGAGCAGCAATCGTCACTTGAAAATCAGATTAAATATTTGACCAAGAAGGTAGAAGATCACGACGAGTGGGAACTTTTTGAAGTTTATTCTGACGATGGTATTTCTGGTACTAATATTGCCCAGCGCCGAGGGATGAAGAAATTGATTTCGGATGCATTGAGCGGCCGGTTTGACCTAGTTTTGATCAAATCCGTCTCTAGATATACGCGTAATGTCGCTGATGCTTATGGCATCGCTAGTGAACTAAAACGGAGTGGGGTGTTAATCTATTTTGATGAGGAACATTTCAGCACGGCTGATCCCGACTGGGAATCTACTCTGTCGTTATACGCTAATCAGGCACAGAAAGAAAGTGAGCGCACCTCGGCGCGTATTAACTGGGCGACGCAAAATAATATGCGTAACGGTGTATTACATTATTCACCGAGTTTGTATGGCTATAAACGTATAAAAGACGGTCGTAGCGTGGAAATTGTGGCAAATGAGGCAAAAGTGGTGCGTCGAATTTTTCACGACTATGCAATTTTGGGTAAAACTGCTTCGGCAATCGCTCAAGAACTAAATAAGGACGGCTTGACGACGCGTTTGCGCAAACGTTGGTCATCTTCGGCGGTGAATCGTATCTTGGATAATGAGAAATACGTTGGCGATTTTCTCTGCCAGAAAACCTTTACTGAGGATTATCTTTCAAAAGAGGTGAAAGTTAATAATGGCGAGCGGGCGCAATATCTTTATAAAAATGCGCATATACCAATTATCGATCGAGAAACTTATAACTTGGCGCGGGCTTTGCGTCGTGACACAGTGAGAATGCAGGGGCGCTACAAGAAAAACGTTTATGACCGAAATAATCCATTAGCCGGAAAAATTGTTTGCAACAGGTGTGGCGACTTTTATAGTCGTAAGGCGCTGAGTGGTAAGAGTAAGATTCTGGTTTGGTACTGTAACAACAAGTATCAGCACGAGAAATGCGCGTCGACGGTGGTCCGCGAGAAAGTTTTACGCGAAAAGTCTTGTTTGGCGTTGAACTACCTGATTGAACATAAAGATGAGTTAAAAAAGAAAGTTGAGGCAAAATTAGGAATTCTCAATGATATTCAAAGGCTCGATGAGGAGCGTGAAGATTTTCAGAATCTCTTAGGCGAGATGGCTGCTTTGAGCGAACAGATGTCTATGGACGTGTTGAATCACGTTGACATCCGCGACCAGCTGCAAGAATACAATAAAAAACAGAAGATAGTTAACGAAAACGAGGGTAAGATGCGCCGGATGGAACAACAGCTAGATCAGCTAGAAAAAGAATACGATGGTTACAAAATTTTCTTGGCTAATCTGGACTTATTACCGAAAAGACCTTTAAAAGAGGCTGATATGGAGCTTTTCGGGCGATTACTAGATCAGGCGAAAATCACCCAAAATGGATATATTTCGTTCCATTTCAAGAGTGGTGATAAGGTAAGATACCCGCTTGAAAAAACTACGGAGCGAAAAGCTATAAAGTTAGGCTAAACGACAATATTAACAATCCGGGCTTTTGGCGGAATAATGACGCGTTTAGGGGGTGTTTCGACATATTTCTTAACGTTTTCTTCCGCCAAAGCCAATTCTTCAAGTTTTTGGTGGTCCTCCAACAGATCAGTCGAGACTTGGATGCGGGCGCGCAATTTGCCATTGACCTGAACGGCGATTTCAACCGTGTCTTCCATTAAGGCGGACTCGTCCCAAACTGGCCAAACGTCGTCAGAATTAAGCTCTTCAAGCATCTCTGAGGCGAGGTGTGGCGCGAATGGCTTAATTAACTTAGCCAAGGCGACGTTATCTTCGTGAGAGGTACCAGTTTTATAGAGAACATTAACATATTCCATCAAGGCGGCCACTGCGGTATTGAAGTTATGACGATGAATATCTTCAGTGACTTTTTTGATAGCCTTGTGTCGTACATTGGCGGTTTTTCCAGCATCGGTCAATTTGACTGAATCGTCAAAACAGAGAGTGAAGCAGCGATTTAAGAAGCGGTAAACACCACCGATGGCTTTTGTATCCCAGGCTGCATCTTGGTCATATGGGCCGATAAACATTTCATAAGTACGTAAGGTATCGGCGCCGTAACCAGAATCAACCACATCGAGTGGATCAATCACATTACCTTTGCTTTTACTCATCTTTTTACCATCTGGAGCGTTGATGTAGCCATTATAAAGCAGAGTTTTTACTGGCTCGCGGAATGGTAAAAGCCCTTGATCGTTGAAGAATTTAGCCCAGAAACGGATATATAACAGATGTGCTACAGCGTGATCGCCACCAACGTAAACATCGGTTGGAGCCCAGTACTTGATGGCTTCTGGATCCCAGGCATGTTGATCATCGTGTGGTGAAACATACCGCCAGAGATACCAACTGGAACAGGCGTAGCCATCGAGCGTATCAGTTTCGCGTATCATTTCTTCCCCGTCGATAGTAACCTTGAGCCAATCTTTGGCTTTGGCCAATGCGGAACGACCAGTATTATCTGGCTTGTAGTCGTCAACTTCTGGAATAATAACTGGGAGCTGGTCTTCTGGGATAGGGTGTTCATTGCCGTCTTTATCATAAGCGATTGGTATTGGGCAGCCCCAGTAGCGCTGGCGAGAAATGAGCCAATCGCGCATTTTATAAGTAACGCGTTTTTTGCCGATTCCCTGTTGTTCAAGCCAAGCGACAATTTGTTCGCGTGCATCAAAAGAATCAATGCCATCAAACTTTCCAGAGTTAACCAACTTACCCTCTCCGTGATAACAGAGGTCAGCATCATCGGAAGTTTCTGGTTTTTCGATCACTAACTTAATTGGCAAGTCATATTTTTCGGCAAAATCATGATCACGTTCATCGTGAGCAGGAACCGCCATGATGGCGCCTTCGCCGTACCCCATTAAGACGTAATCAGCGACCCAGATTGGGATTTGCTCGCCGGTGGCTGGATTAGTGGCATAAGAACCAGTGAAAACTCCAGTTTTAGACTTGTTCTCTTGGCGTTCGATTTCGGACTTTTTGATAGCTTCGTCGCAATATTGTTGGACTTTAGCTTTAGTGTCTTTAGTGACTAAACTGGAAATTAGTGGATGCTCTGGTGCGAGTACTAAGAAAGTGGCGCCAAAAATGGTATCTGGGCGCGTGGTGAAGACTTTAATCATATGGTCGCCAGCAACAAAATCGATTTCAGCACCTTCAGAGCGACCGATCCAGTTTTTCTGCATAGTTTTAATCTTATCTGGCCAATCGAGTGCGTCAACTTCTTCAAGTAATTCATCGGCGTAATCGGTAATTTTGAAGAACCATTGCTTCATTTTCTTCTTCTCGACCTCTGAACCGCAGCGCCAACATTTGCCGCCCTCGACTTGTTCATTGGCTAAAACGGTTTGGTCTTTTGGACACCACCACTGATAAGATTCTTTGCGATAGGCTAGACCTTTTTTGTAAAGCTGCAAGAAGCACCATTGGGTCCAGCGATAATACTCTGGATCAGAAGTGTTAATTTCGCGTGACCAATCGATGGCGAGACCGAGGCGTTGTGCTTGTTTGCGGAAGTTATTAATATTGGTTTTAGTGGCTTCTTTTGGGGAAATACCAGTTTTAATGGCGTAGTTTTCTGCAGGCAAGCCAAAAGTGTCATAGCCGAAAGGTCGGAGTACGTTCATCTGTTGTTGGCGGTAAAAACGGGCCAAAACATCGACAATGGTAAAATTGCGGACGTGGCCGACGTGTAAACCTGCACCAGATGGATACGGGAACATTTCGGCGATAAACATTTTGGCGCCGTCTTTGACAGGTAGCGGCTCGGATGATCCGGGTCCTTTGGCGGCAAAAGTGCCTTCATCTTGCCACTTTTTTTGCCATTTTTGTTCAATTTCTAAAGGGTTGTAACGCTTCATAATTCTCCTTATTATACCATTATTCAAAGATTTTTTCAAATTTAGTGTAGCCGTTTTCCTCAAGAACGGCACATTGATGACCAAGATTGCGTGCCATTGGTAAAATGGAAATTACGGCGCCATTGGCACGACGTTGATCTAATTCGCGCTCAATTTCCGCATAACGCTCAGACGGGACATTTTTACTGATTAAAACTGCGATTTTTTCCATAGAAACTGGTGGCGTAAAGTTTAAATCTTCCAAAATCGTGAGAATACGCTCAAAACCAATCGATGAGCCACAAGCTGGAACCGGCTTACCAGTGAACTTTTCGATCATGCCATTATAACGACCGCCTCCACCAACTGATGAGCCAAGACCATCCATCGTATATTCGAAAATTGGGCCGGTGTAATATCCCATGCCGCGCACGAGTGTTGGATCGAAGACGATATTGGTATCGATGGCAGAGATGATAGTTTTTAAGTCGTTGACAACTGCCGAATCGATGTCTAAATTAGCTGCAAATTGGTCGAGATCGGTGATTTTGAAGAGATCGAGGAAACGATCGATCGTGTCGGAGTCAAAGCTTTCGGCCAACATTTCTTGACGGACGCCATCTTCGCCGATTTTATCGCGTTTATCTAGTAAAATAAGCGATAAGCCAAGTTTTTTGGCCGGGATGCCGGCTTTTTCGGCAGCAGCCACTAAAAGTCGACGATCATTTAGGTGGATGGTGAGACCAGAAATTTTGGCTTCGGTGCAAATTCGAGAGAGGATTCTGATCGTAGTACGGATGGCGTCAATCTCGGCTAAAATGCTTTGATCGCCAATAATATCCATGTCGCACTGAGTAAATTCACGGAAACGGCCTTTTTGGGGCGCATCAGCTCGCCAAACTGAACCAATCTGGAGCGATTTAAAAGGTGTGGGTAGCTTTTCGGAATTGTCGGCATAAAAACGTGCCAATGGAACAGTCAGATCGTAACGTAAGGCTGAATCGGAAATATTGGTCTTGAGCGCACTCGGGTCAGTGTCGAGTAGAGCATGATTGAGTGATTCGCCACGTTTTAAAACTTTAAAAATCAGCTTTTCATTCTCGCCACCATCGCCAGTAGAAAGATTTTCAAGATGCTCGATGGCCGGAGTTTGGATTTTCTGGAAACCGGATTTTTCCGCCTCGTCCGAAATAAGATGCAAAAGATACTCGCGCAAGGTCATCGAGGTTGGTAAAATGTCGCGCATGCCACGCACTGGTATCTTTTTCATAATAACTCCTGTTTACTTCTTTAATTATACAACTTTCAAGATTGATTGTCTAGGATAACAAAAAATCCCCAAACGGGGACTTTTTGCAATCTGAAAAGATTATTTGATGATCTTGGTGATAACACCAGAACCAACTGTACGGCCACCTTCGCGGATAGCGAAACGATCGTTATCGTTCATAGCGATTGGGGCGAGTAATTTAACCTTAAAGGTAACAGTGTCACCAGGCATGACAATTTCTTTGTCAGCTGGGAGCTCAACTTCACCAGTAACATCGGTGGTACGGAAGTAGAACTGTGGCTTGTAACCCTTAGAGAACGGAGTGTGGCGACCACCTTCCTCTTTCTTAAGGATGTAAACCTGACCTTCGAACTCGGTATGTGGAGTGATGCTACCTGGGGCAGCGATAACCTGGCCACGCTCGATTTGATCGCGCTCGATACCACGGAGAAGAAGACCAGCGTTGTCGCCAGCTTGACCCTGATCGAGAGTCTTGTGGAAGGCTTCGATACCAGTCACAACTGATTTCTGAGTTTCTTTCAAACCAACGATTTCAACTTCGTCGTTCAACTTGACGATACCCTGCTCAATACGACCAGTGGCAACAGTACCACGGCCTTTGATTGAGAAGACGTCTTCGATAGGCATCAAGAACGGTTTGTCAAGGTCGTGTTCTGGGACGTCAAAGTAGTCGTCCATAGCTTTGATAAGGTCCATGACAGCCTGTTCGTTTTCTGGATCGCCTTCGAGGGCCTTAGTAGCAGAACCCTTGATGATAGGTGCGTTGTCGCCATCGAAACCGTACTTGTTCAAGAGTTCGCGGACATCCATCTCGACGAGCTCGACGAGTTCTGGATCAGCGAGGTCCATCTTGTTCAAGAAGACGATGATCTTTGGCACGTTCACCTGGTGAGCCAAAAGGACGTGCTCACGAGTCTGTGGAAGTGGACCGTCATTAGCGGCAACCACGAGGATAGCACCATCAATCTGAGCTGCACCAGTAATCATGTTCTTGATGTAGTCAGCGTGACCTGGCATGTCCACGTGAGCGTAGTGACGCTTCTCGGACTCATATTCCTGGTGGGAAGTAGCGATAGTAATACCGCGAGCTTTTTCCTCAGGAGCGTTGTCGATTTGGTCGTAAGCGACTGGTTTGTTAACTTCTGATGGAAGTTTTTTTGCTAAAACTGCAGTAATAGCAGCTGTAAGAGTAGTTTTACCGTGATCAACGTGACCCATGGTACCAACGTTGATATGTGGCTTGGAACGGTCGAAATTTGCCATTCTTTATATCTCCTTTTATTTATTAATGTCTGCGAGCACTAATAAAAACCAGCTCGAGACTATTAGATATATTTTATATGATTTTTGAGAATTTGTAAAGGGGTTATTTTAACTTGACTTTTTAGGGGAAGTGTGATATAATAGCAAGAGGAGCATTCACAACTTTAAAAAACGATGAAAGGGGGTGAACAGGTGAATGTCTGGACATTTATCAAAAGGGTCCTCGGACCGGGGTCGATTTTCCCGTCCCCGCATGAGGGCGAAGCGAGAGCCAGAAAGCGAGACGCCGAAAAGTACCACGATGCCAGCGGAGCGGCAGACGCCATGGGGCGGAGTTCCCTCGGCAGGAGTGGAATCTTCGGAGGACGATTTGGTTCGTTCTTCGGCGGGCCGCATGGCGGACCTGGGCCAGGCGGTGGACCTGGCATGGGGCCGGGAGGCTACCATGGATACGGCGGGCCGCACGGTATGGGTGGACCCGGACCAGGAGGTTACGGAGGCCCAGGCGGGCCAGGTGGTTATGGAGGGCCTGGACCTGGAGGACCAGCTGGCGGGCCAGGTGCTGGTGGCCCAGGCGGCGGTGGCCCGGGCGGTGGCCCTGGTGGCTTTTAGTATCGCGACGCTCGGCGTCGGTGCTATTATCTACCTGGTCGCCAGGAAGATCCGCCATAGCTTTCGCTAAAAAAACAAGGGTACTTGCATCAAGTACCCTTTTTCTCTCCGTATTTTGCATCGATAAATTCCATGAGCCTTAGTAATAACGGCGCAACAATTGCCATGAAGGCAAAACACCCTACTACGGTGAGACCGCACGGAATCAGTCCATAATGATGATAGACTTTTACGGAGAGAATAATTCCAAAGACAGTGAACCCTACTATAAAAAGTAGAGTCACGAAAAACAATACATCGAACAGATTAGAGCCATAGCCATCATCTTCGAGTTTCCCCTCGCGGGCTATCCTCTCTAATTCTTCAATCTTGTTTTCCGAATTGTTCACTCTCTTGTCATAAGTTTCATAATCAGTCACCTCAACCACCTCCTTTTCGGTAAAAATCAACTGACTACATTACTTATTATAACATGAAGTTGCAAACAAGGCAATTCCGGCAGCAACGGAGACATTGAAGGATTCTTTTTGGCCAACCATGGGAATTTCGAGGAAATAATCGAAAATCGGATAAAGTTCTTCTGGAATACCGTGGACTTCTTCGCCTAAAACTAGGGTAAAATCCTGCCCAGAGAGAATTTCGGGCAGCTTTGACGAGTTAAGTTGGATCAGGCGTGGATCAGAGAGGTTATTTTCGAGGCCAAGGATGAGGTGCCCCTGATTTTTAAGATTTTTTAAAGTTTCCATAATGTCGTCTGACCAGATTAGGTTGACCATCTTGTCGGCGCCAACGGCGGTTTTGGTGATTTGATGGTCTAATTTTGCAGCCAAATGAGGCAATAAACCTGGCTTCTTGACGCAAGGTGTGTAACCAGAACAGATTACTGCAGACACGCCAAAACCTTCGGCGGTACGAATGATGGCACCGACATTGTAAGTGGAACGGATATTATGCAAAACTAAGTTCATTACTTTATTTTAACACATTCTGCGCCCAATAAGTCAATCAGAGGCTTTGTGAGCGATTCTTCGGCGTCGACTTTGAACGGTAAACGAATTGGGCGTTTGTCGTCGCCTTCTTGCAAAACTAGGATAACTTCTTGGAAACCAGGATGGAGATCGCAAAGATGTTTAATTTCGGACAGAGTGTCGGTATCGGTCGGGTTGCTGATTAAACACCAGAGACGCTCGTGGCGATGGTCTTTGGGCTTTTCAATCGGGGTGACCGGCTCGTCATGGGCGGCTGGGGCGGTATTGCGACGATGATAGCCGGTTGAGACGCGTTCGCTAGAGGTTCGACTGCGACGTTGTTTCGGCGCGGCAGCTGGGGCTGGTAAAGTAGTACCAGTTGGCTTGTAATTTTCAAGAGTTTCATCAGCGATCAGTTCGATGGTGTCGGCCAAAACTTTTACATCTGGAACGATGTTGCCGTTTTTATCTTTAGCGTTGACGCGGCCGGTAACCTTGATAACGTTATCTTGTTCGAGCTTGGCGCCAAATTGTTCAAAAACGCTTGGGAAAACCACAATTTCCTGCTCAGAAGTTTTATTTTCAATCTTGACAAAGGCCATTTTTGATTGAGATTTAGTGAGAATGGTGCGGACATCGATGATGATACCACCAATAGTGATGGTTTTACCATCATTTTCAGTAGTGATCAACGAATACGGATGAGTTTGCTCGTCGAAATAAGTGTCGTACTTGTCGAGTGGGTGCGCCGAAAGATAAAGCCCCATCAGATCACGCTCCCAAAGTAATTGCTCTTTTTCGGAATGTTTGGTTGGCGCGGTTTTCAACTCTGGTTCAGGAATTTCGCCAGCAGAGCCAAAAGCTGAGAACAAGTCAAGCTGACCGGACGCTTTGTCTTTTTGGCATTTGTTACCGTAAGCTTGGATGGATTCGAGATTGAATAACAAGTCGGAGCGATCAGCAAAACTATCGAAGGCGCCGGTTTTAATGGCGGCTTCCCAGGAGCGTTTGTTAAACTTGGTGGAATTGACACGCTTGGCAAAATCGCAAACAGATTGGAAGGGACCATTTTTATCTCGCTCAGGGATAACTTCTTCTTCGACTAGGGCTTTACCCATGGACTTAATGCCAGAAAGGCCGAAACGAATGGTGTTTTCGCCACCGACGATAGCGAAATCGCCATAAGATTGATTAATATCTGGACCAAGGACCTTAATCCCCATGCGTTTACACTCGGCGATCTCGATGGCGAGACGGTCAGTCCAACGCATATCGGAAGTCATGAGCGCGGCCATGAAGGCATCTGGGTAGTGGGCCTTGAGGTAGGCTGTCCAATAGGCTACCAATGCGTAACATGCGGCGTGAGACTTATTGAAACAATAGTTCGCGAAGTCGAGCAACTGACTCCAGAAAGTTTCGGCGATTTCTTTAGTTGCACCACCAACTTTGACTGCACCTTCGATAAATTGTGGCTTAACTTCTTCCATCAATTTAACTTTTTTCTTACCAACCGCCTTACGCAAAGTATCCGCTTGGCCACCAGTAAAGCCACACCATTCCTTGGAAATCTGCATGAACTGTTCCTGATAGATCAGAATACCATAAGTACTTTTGAGAGCGTTTTCGAGACCAGGGTGAAGATAAGTAATCTCCTCCTTACCATGTTTACGACGAATAAACGAGTCGATAAACTGCATCGGGCCAGGACGGTAAAGCGCTACCATAGCGATGATATCCTCAAAAGATGAAGCTTGGAGTTCTTTCAGATAGCGTTTCATGCCGGCTGATTCAAGCTGGAAAACACCAGTGGTCTCAGCATTTTGGAAAAGTGTGTAAGTGTCCGGGTCATCAAGTGGAATAGCATAAAGGTCAATATCTTCGTGATAAACCTTGCGAATCATGCGCAAAGCGTTATTAATCACGGACAAGTTTGAAAGTCCTAAAAAGTCCATCTTAAGCAGACCGAGTTCTTCAACCTGAGTAGATGGATATTGTGTGGCGAGCGGCCCCTTGGCGGAAACTTCTAGAGGCAAGAATTTTACTAGATCATCTGGCGCAATCACCACGCCGCAAGCGTGCACGCCGTGGCTACGAATAGTCCCCTCGAGATTCATCGCGAAATCAATTACTTCCTTGGCGGTGGGGTTATTCTCGTATTCGGCCTTTAGGTCGGGAACATCTTTGATAGCAGTAGCTAGCGGGACGTGGTGGCCCATGGCTGGGTCTGGGACCAATTTGGCGATACGATCAGACTCGGCATAAGGCACTTCCATCACGCGCGCCACGTCACGCACGGCAGTTTTGCCCATCATTTTACCAAAAGTACAGATGTTGGTGACGCGCTCTTTACCATATTTCTGAGTACAATACTCGATTACTTCGTCACGACGGGTGTCCTGGATGTCGGTATCGATATCAGGCATGGAAATACGATCTGGATTCAAGAAACGTTCGAAGAGTAGATCATATTCAAGCGGATCAAGCTCGGTGATACGTAAAGCATAAGCCAAGAGCGAGCCAGCGGCCGAGCCACGGCCGGGACCATAGACGATACGTTGCGACTTACCCCAGTTGATAAAGTCCTGGACAATTAAGAAATAACCGTTGTAACCCATCTTGTCGACCACTGAAAGTTCGTAATCGATACGGTCGAGCACCTCTTTTTTGAGTAATTTGCGACATTCTTCAACGCTTAGTTTTTCAGCTTCTTCTGGAGTTTTACCGCCATAACGAAAAGCTAGCCCCTGAAAAACAAGTTTATCAAGATAAGTTTTTTCATCCTCGCCATCTGGTAACGGGAATTTTGGAATTAAAATGCGACCAAGCTGCAAATCAACATCACACTTTTCGGCGATACGCTTAGTATTACGTATGGCATCAGGGAAATCCTTGCCCCAGCGCGCGATAATTTCTTTAGGTGGGATGACGTGCAACTGAAAGTCTTTTAAAGTCATGCGATTAGTATCAGACAAGTTGGCAGCAGTACCAATACAAAGCAAAACTTCGTGCGTGTCTTGATCTTCATGTTTAAGATAGTGACCATCGCAAGTTACTACAAGTGGTAAACCAGTCTCTTTAGCGATCTTTTGAAGACCTTCGTTGATAGTAGTCTGAACAGACCAATGAGTTGGCGAATCCGGGTGACCGTGATCTTGCATCTCAAGATAAAAACGGTCGCCAAAAATCCCGTGATACCAGCCAACCAGTTCCTTCGCGCCTTCGTAATCGCCATTTTTGAGATGAACAGAAATTTCCGAGGAAGCACAGCCGGATAAACAAATGATGCCTTCGTTATATTTTTCCATCAACTCGTGATCAATGCGAGGCTTGTAGTATTTGCCTTCTGTCTCGGCGATGGTAATCATGCGGCAAAGGTTTTCGTAACCCTTATTATTCATGGCAAGTAAAGTAATGTGATAGCGTACTTTATCGTAGGCTGGATCCCTGTCAGTGCGATGGCGCGCTGCTACGTAGGCCTCGCAACCGAGAATCGGGCGGACGTTATTATCATGGGCGGTTTTGTAAAGTTCAACGAGACCGCTCATGGTGCCATGATCAGTAACGGCGACAGCCTCCATTCCCTGCTCTTTGACAAAATCAATGAGGTCGGGAATTTTAGTGAGGCCGTCAAGTAAAGAATAATGAGTGTGGTTGTGAAGATGCACAAAATCTGAGGGTACCAAATCTGGCCCCTGCGAAACTGGAGTCATCTTCACTTCGCTCATATATTATATATCCTTATTTTTTCAATCTCTGAGCTTCTTTCTTAACATCACTTGAGATGTGTTTGGCTTCTTTCTTGGCATAATTACCAACGCGCTTAGCTTCAGCACTGATGTTTTTAGCGGCTTGTTTGCCCTGCTTTTTAGCTTTTACGGCAGCAGTTTTACCTTCTTTAATGGCTTTTTTGCCTTTTTTCTCGATATCTTTACGAGTTTGTTCGCCAGATTTTGGCGCTGTGAGCACTCCGGCAACTGCACCCGCTGCAGCTCCAAGCAATGCTCCGAGGAAGAATCCACCTTTTTTCTTACTCATCAGTTTTCTCCTTTCTGGTTTTAGATTTCTTAGCATCATTATACCGCTCAGTGATAAGTTTCGCAACATTTGCGAGACTATTCATATAGGTGATTTTTTTAACATTTTCAACTACACCGTCGGCATTTTCAGCGATCGATTGAGCGGTGACGGTAATTTTCTTGGCTTCTTTAACTAAGCCAATCAATTTAATCAAGAAGACGATGCCGATAATCAAGAACACGGCAAGTGCTCCGGCTAGGATGCAAAGAATAATTTGTTCGACTTGATTCATAAAACCTCCTAATAATTTTCAGATACATACTTTTTGACGTCGTCAGCGTAATCTTCATAATCTGAGACGTATTTTAAATGGGCTAGCATGTAGTTCTTTGGATCACCAGTAGTCATCCAGAAACCATCAGTTTTTTCAACGATAACATCACCAGACTCGGCCATCTTGGTGATCGCGTCCACGGTCCAAAGTTCCCCATCGAGACCAGTATTTTTTGGATCGAGATGTTCAAAAACTTCTGGAGTTAATAGATAACGACCGTAAGAAGTCAAGTTGCTTGGCGCATCAGCTGGATCTGGCTTTTCGACGATGTGATCAAGTGTATGCTTTTCCTCATCGGCGAGTTTAATAATGCCATATTTATTTAAAACTTCTTTTGGCATTTCTTGGGAAATGATGATAGCTTTAGCGTCTGGATGTTGTTTATATGATTCAACCAACGATTTGATGGCGGAACCGCCAAAAACTACGTCGTCAGAGTAGGCAACTACGAAAGCTTCGTCATCGTGGATGTATTTGCGGGCGCTAGCAACTGGGGAGCCATTGCCGTATGGATAGGCTGGATCCTGCTCGATCACTGTGATTTTTGGAAAATCAAGCACGTGTTGAACTGGTTTGTAACGATCCTCTTTGCCTTGAGAGGTAAGTTGTTTACGAATGCGGTTAACTGAGTTGTTGAAATAATCCTCGTAAATCGGCTTACCCTCTGGGGTTGCGACGATGATGATTTCTTCGATTCCGGCCTCGACGCATTCCTCGACTACGAGCTGCATAATCGGGCGATTACCGAGCGGTAACATCGCTTTCGGGATGGTCTTAGTGATTGGCAAATAGCGACTAGCAAAACCTGCGTCGGTGATGATTGCCTTAGTTGGTACTTTATAAGTCATTTTTTCTCCTTTATCTGCCCACGATTTCTTATTTTCTACCAAAAAGTTTAAACTTCTTATCAGACTTTTTGGACTTTCGAGTTTTGGCAGCTTTCTTAGCGGCCGCCGAGCGCGTTTCTTTGAGCTCTTTTTGCTCATTCTTATTGTGAACACCGTAAATTAGGGCAGTTACACCATAAATCATCATATAAGTGCCGAAAAAGCGAATAAATGTGGTGGTTTCGAGGAAATGGCCGGAATTCATGATCACGAAGGCCAAGATACAGCCACAAATACCGCAAACAACCCACATGAAACGGTCGGTTGGGTCGGTCATAGATTTGAAACCAATCAAAATTTCAAATAGACCACGGAATAAAGTGTAGCCGGCGAGAATGAACATTGGCCAGGCTGGATTATTATTGATAGTGACCAAAAGTCCGACAGCAAAAACGGTCTCAATTAGCGCTAGAATCAGAGTGAGAATCCACGCATCTTGGCGACGTTTGCGATTGATTAAGTTTAGCATGTCAATAATGGCGAGGGCAAGCAATGTTGTTGCTACGATGATAACAAGCGTAGTGAGGCTGGTAACCCCAGTAAACATAACGTACCACCCGAAGAGTAGGCCAATTAACCCCTGTGCGGCAAAAACTAGCCAGTGACTTTCGATATATTTTCTTTTACTCATATTACCTCCTTAGATTAAAATGATTATAACAAAAACGTAAACGAAATACAAGAGCTAGACGTGGCGAAATTTGCGACGAATAGTTTCGATCAGCCAAGTTTTTTGGTATTGGAGTGGCTTCAAAACCAAGTCGTGCGCTGGCAAATATTTGAGTTCGTCGACGCCAAATCCGCGCTTGAACTGTGAGACGCCGTAAAAACGGTGATTGGTTTCATCTGGACCAACAATTCCCCAAAAACTGTAACGCTTGATGCCTCGCTCACGTGCATCGCGCATCGCTTCCATATGGAGCAACGGCGCGCCAGAGAGTTTGGTACCGAGCTCAGAAGAAACGCCGTAATGATAGCTAGCTTCATTACCGTAAAAAATCATGAAATTTTGGGCCAGGATTTTGCCGTCATGTTTAGCGGTATAGAGGATGGCTTCGTTGTTTTTAGCAAAAGCGGTGAATTGCTTGGTTAAAAAGTCTTCTGAAAATGCGTAAAAGTCGTGACGCTTGGCAGTTTGGAGCTCGATTTCGTAGAAAGTATGGATGTCTTTTGGATCGGTGGATTTTTCGATTTTGATGTTGTTTTTGGTGCCCTTACGCAATGCGCGACGCAAGCGTTGACGCATTCCCTTAAGGATTTCATCTTCGGTTTTGGTTAAATCCAGCACGCCGGCATATTCAACCGAGAGATACATCGGGGCCTTGCGCAGGCCAAGTTCTTTGAAGAGTGCTTGGGAATGATCCGAAAGTTCGAGCTGAGGTCGAACGCGCACGAAGACACATTGATTAGTCTCGCCTTGAGCCTTCATATCAGTAAAAATTGCCTGGACGAGCTTTTTATCATTCCAATCTAGGATTGGGCCACCAGCGATAGCAAGGTGGCGACCGCGTTTAGCGTGCTCGACAACGCCAGCATAAGCGGCAACGATCTGTTTTTTCTCGTTGATGGCGACGCGTCGGACAACTTCGTTGCCACGCGCTCGATGGAATTCATAAAAATCCCATGACTGTAAGAAATTAGCTTCAGGGTGCGAAGTGACAAACTTGTCCCAATCGGATTGCTTGGTAGCGGAAATGATTTGATATTTTGACATTTTTTCTCCTCAACTTGACTTTTTTGATAATGTATGGTATAATTATAGGTGACGCTTCTTCTTTCTGGCTTTTTCGATCAGATAGTCGAAGGCATATCTTACGGGGTTAATTACTAAATCATGGGCCGGAACGTAGGTGATTTTAGCACCTCCGAAGCCGGTTTTGAAAGTTGTCACGCCGGCGTAACGATGGTTTGGCTGATTAGGCGGTGCAATACCCCATAAATTGTAACGCCTGAAGCCCTCGGTCTTAAGGTCGCGGATGACTTGCCATTGCAAAGCGTAAGCGCCGGGAAGTTTGCGGTTGAGGTCGGTTGAGGCCGCCTCATAATAATCTGCTTCCTCGCCAGATTTGATAATCAAGCCGTAAGCGATGGGCGCGCCATCCTTAGTTTTGGCGATATACATCACCGCGTGATCGCCAAAAGCTTCATGTTCAGCCAAAAGTTCGCGCTGGCTAGGCGGGATAAAGTGCTGGCGAGCAGCAGTTTCGGCTTGAATCTGGAAAAACTCTTTGAAGATCTGTTCGTTAGTGGATTTTTCGACCACGATTTCCTTTTTGATACTCTGGCGTACCTCATAACGAGTTTGGCGACGCATGCCGGCAAGTAAATCATCTTCGGACTTAGTTAGATCAATGATCACGGTATGTTCAGCGGCTAAATGCATTGGGGCAACTTTGAGGCCGGATTTTTGCAGGATTTGGCGATTTTCGGAGCTGTCCTCGAGCTGTGGACGCATGCGGATAAACACGCATTTTTCGGCCGTGGCGATAGACTTAATCTGGTTGAGCGCTCGACTACGCTCAGTTTCATCGTTCCAATCGATCAGCGGCCCGCATGGAATTTCCATATAACGGCCACGTTTAGCGTTTTTAATAATCATGATCACCAGCGAGTCGGCAATCGTTTCGCGGATCACCTTGTGACCGATCTTTTCGTTGACGACGGCCCACTGCTCGGTCTGGAGAAAATTACGTAGATGATTAGTCTTCTTCATCGATTTGATACTCCTTGATAATTTTATAAGCGCTGGTTAGCTCGGAATCTGGATAATTGGTTGGAACATTGATAATATGTTTGGCGACAGCGGTGGTGACGGGACACTCTTCCTCGTCGAAATTTGACATTGCGTAGTAACGCGACGGCGAAACTGGGACATCATACCAGGTATCTGTAAAGATATATCCCATTTTTTCGAGTTTTCGCAATAATTCTTTACGGTGTAAGACAAAATAGTGCTGACGAAGCGGAGGTCGGCCCGGCGCTTTCTTCGGCAGATTTTTAATCTGTTCGATGGCAAGTTTAGCCTGCCAATGGGCCAATCGAGTTTCCGTTGAGAGGCGCGAATCGGCCGAACGTTCAATACAACCGATTTTAATCAGAAAAGCAGTGAAAAGTTTACCCAAGCCAAGATAGTAAAGAACTCTGATCTGATGACCAAAAACTGGGTACCAACGATCGCGAGCGCATTCGCCTAGCTTTGGACGCTTTTCTGGCTGTTTCACGGTGATATCAACGCGTTCTGAAAAAATCACCGCGCCACCAGAGATAGTATCGATGGACTTACCCTTACCAAAAGACATGGCGGCGGCGTGCCCAACCGTACCAGCCTCGCGGCCATCGGCATAACGGACGCCGGCACAATGTGCGAGATCTTCGATTAGGAACAACTTATGTTTTTTGCAGATCTTTTCAATGTTTTCAATATCAGCGGGGTTGCCGAGGTTGTTTTGAACAACTACCGCCTTAACATCGGGATGGTTTTTGAGAACTTCAAGTAGCTCTTTTTTGCCATAATGTAAAGTTTCGACGTCAATATCGGCATAAACTGGTTCACAACCAGCGGCGCGCACGGCTTGGACTACAGCAATACAGGTCAGACCGGTAATTACAACTTCGCCGCCCTCCGGTAAAAGTTCACGAATTGCCACAGTTAAAGCGGAGCGCCCGTTATGAAATAGCGCGACGCGACCAGTGGAAGTACCATAGTGAGCAGCAATGTAGGCGCGCAATTCATCGGAATTATGCTTGCCGCCAACGGCAAAAAAGTGTTTCCAAGTCTTAAAACCGCGAAAATTCGACGCTTGCCCCAAAAATAACATTAGTCGATACTCCTTAAAACTTTCAAAATGGCGCGCGCGAGACCGGACGGATCGGAAATGTATGGTGCGTGAGTCCAATTGTCGTAAAATTGCAAATTAGAGTTTGGCAATAATTTTTGCATTTTTTCGGCGTGGCGCGGTGGCGTGACAGTGTCATTTTTACCCCAAAGGATTGAAGTTGGTGTGGTGACCTTAGAAATGTCGAGCTTTTTGTCGCTATCGAGCATATTAGTGAGGGTGCGTTTCATGTTTTCTGGCGCACGGTCGTAATCTGAGGCACCTAGCAACTTATGGTAAACTTTGCGAAATAGCTTCACTCGCTTTAACGGCGCAAAAGTTTTTGATAAACGACGGGCGGTTTCGCGCTTTTTTGAATCTTCGTAAATACCAGCACTATCGAGCAGAATTAAGTGCTTTAGTTTCTCAGGTTTCTCAGAAAGTAGATTCAACAAAATGCGACCGCCATTGCTATGCCCCAACGCCACTGCGCCATCAGGGATGTTTTGATTGGCCCAAGCGGCATATCCTTCGATAGTCCAGACTTTTTTACTATTGGTGGTGAGACCGGGTACATTTAACATCTCAACTTTGACGCCAGCTTCCTTCAAAAACGCGATAGTTTTTGTCCAAGGTTCCGTGGTGTAAGTCCAACCATGTATAATATATAGTGTTTTTATCATATTCCTCCTAATTTAATCCATGCCTTTCACGGCGCTTCTGAGCAGCCGGCTCACGACGTGGCAACTTGGTAGCGTCGGCAGGATCTTTCAATAACTTTTCAATGATCCATTCCAGATATTGCGACCCCTTGAAGATCAAAACTTCTTTACCAGTAGTATTCTTTTCGATGAAAGCTAGCGCCTTTTTCGGATCAAGCGTAGTAGCGGTCTTAATGCCGAGTTTTTTCAAACGTGGTGCAGTATATTTTTTAGTGCGGCGACCGACTAAAATCACTTGTTCAGGCTTAGCGTCGGCGATCAGATCAGCCAACTTGGTGTGTTCCTCAGCCTCAATCTCACCTTGCTCAACCATATCGCCGATAATTACCCACTTGTGCGAAGCGTGCAAAGATTTAGTCAAAGCTAAAATTGATTCCATACTGATCAGATGTGCATTATAACTACTGTCGATGATTTTAAGTCCATTTTTACCTTCAAAATAAGAATTGCGGCCAGGAGCGAGTTTTAAGTTTTTAAAATCGGTTTTTAAGGTAATTTTAAGGTAATCACAGAGTTTTTTAAGCATGATTAGCTGGATTGTGATATCCTTTTGCATCGGTGCGTAGAATTTTAGAGTGGTATCTCCAAACACAAAATCGGTGTGATCTGGATAAACTGAATATTTGTCGAGATCTTTTTTATAACATTTGATCACCTCGGCGTTAGTGAGGCCTTTTTCCTTGATTTTACGGGTAGATTTTTCCATTAACTCAACATCACCATCGATGAAAATCTTTTTCTGGGTGTATTGTGGCAACATTGCAAACTCATGTGTGATAGCCTTGTCGAGATTTTCATACTCGCCGTTTTTGACTTGATTTTCAAATTGCACAGCGTGCGAACGCCCCAAGGCAATCCACAGCGTCACTTCTGGCCTAAGCCACGAGGCTAAAAACTCAGTTTCACGAGGACGTTCACCGTCGATTTCAACTATATAATATTTCTCCGTATGTTTGTAAAATAGCGAGCGAATCGGTACGGCAAAAACCAAATATAACCATTTCAGTTTACTGCCAGTAATACCACGAATTCCGACCATATCAAAGGCGATGCCAAAAGCAGAATTTGCGTCATGAGAATAATGCGCCTTGTCGCCTAGCTCATATTCAATCAGATGTAGCATGGTGGTCTTTCCGACCGAACCAGTCACGGCAATCACGCGCGGATGCCAGCGTCGGAAAGCAAAATTAGCAAAAAAACGAAAATAGCCGGCTGCTACAAAATAGAACTTTTTCTTAAATTTCGCAATTTTAGTCATTTTTACTCCACATATATACTATATTATATCATACTCTCGCTAATATGATTAGAATTTGCGCAATGGAAAATAGATTGCAAAACTAATCGAAAAGATGGCGAGCGTAATCATAACGAAAACTTGACTAAGGATGACCGTGGCAAAAGAGCTGCTACCAAGGAAACGCGAGACAGCTTCGGTGACAAGTCCAGTGTCTGGCGCATAAGCAATCACGCCTAATGGAGGGAGATAGCCGTAGTCGACATTATCTTCTGCAAGTGTGGCATCAACGGGTAGATTGACGGCAACAGTAGTGGTTTTGGTGGGCTTATTGGTCTTAGTTTCGGTGGTTTTCTTGGTTTTAGTGGTGGTTTCGGTCTTTTTAGATTTTTCGGTTTTAGTGGTGACCTCGGATTTTTCTGGGGTGACGGAAAGTTTTTCATTATCATCATCTTTTTTGTCGTCTTTTTTAGTTTCATCATCTTTTGGCTCATCCTCAACTTCGGTGGCAGGAGTAACATCTTTGAGCTCGGCGAACTTGGTCGAAGTGTAATCATAAGTAATACCAGTATCGCCGGCTTTGTTTTGGGTTAGATATGAAACCGTATTTGTAATTGTGCCGGAATTTTTGGTTGGGCGTACATAATATTTAAAATACAGTGTATCAGTACTAGTTTTAGCTTGACCGAGTGTCAGCGGGGTGGTGAGCGTAAAGGCAGTATCAGTATTATCCGGAACAGTGAGCGCGACTGATTGCCAAGAATCGTCATCATCTGGTGTATAGGTATATTCCAGACTATCGCTGCCGAGACCAAGAAAGCCGTCATCATCTTCAACTTCGATATAAGATGCAATCTTGGTGAGATACAAAATATTTTCTGGATCGACATTGGAAATGCTGGTGGTATACTCGACCAAAGTATTATCAATAATCTCGCCCTCAACTTCACTTTCAGCGGCAATTGGCCAGTTCATATTGGTGATAGTGATTTTCGTATTAGAGGCGGAAGTACAGCGCTCAGCGTAGAAAAAGTCGAGATTAACCACTTGACCTTTCTTAAGACCAATATTTTTCGTGGTGACGCTTTCGCCATCGACAGTACTAGTGATCGTGCCGTCCTCAGCAATCGTGAAATTGCCGGTCATGGCAGTGTGAATGCCACCGAGATCAAGCACGAGCTCGCCATTCAAAAACACCCAAACATCGTCATCGCCCGAAAAATCGAAGCGCTCTTCCCCGTTCATCTCAACTTTAATTGGAATAGTAGTGTGCGCAGTGAAAGAAAAGTTGTGATTGTCTTCCGTATAATCAGTGCGCGAAACACTATCAGTGTCGCGACGGATATCATCTAACGGGAAAATATTGTTGCCGCCATAAGTATAAGTATTGTCCGAGACCTTCGAAAAAGTAATCGTGCGATCATATTCCTTTGACTTTCCAGAAACCTCGTGGAACCAACGATAAAAGTTATCTGATTCCTGGACTGGATCGTGGCCAGTTACCCATTGCGAAGCATAATTAACACCTGCCTCGGAAGTTTCCTCTTGAGAAGTGTAGGCTGGAACTGGCAAACCATCGTCGCCCAGCGAATCCTTCACTAATCCCTGTTGGAATGACGGCGTATAATACCCACAATAAAACCACTCAAACTGGCGATCCGTATGCTCCTGGCCGTGGCGTGGACAATCATCCATCTTCTGGTCAAAATAAGTCATCGGCACAGTAATTGTATCTGGATTACCGACCGAACCAGTCTGCCAAACTTGAGGAATCCCGTTGTCATTGGCGATTTTTTCTAGCGTGACCGCTCGGGCCACCCCAGTAACCGCAATCGCAACCAAAACCATAAACGATAACATCATCGTCGCGCGTGCGAAACAAGCGACTTTATGCAGTTTCAATCTACGTAAAGCCTTTTTGGTTTGGCGACGCTGACCTTTAATCGCCTCTTTTTGCTTCACAATCTTTGGTTTTTGGACTTTAGCGGGCATTCGCAGAACCTTTCTCGGTGCTAATGGCAGCCGCCACAATTGTCAAAGCAGTTTCCACCTCGGTAATTTCGCGACTATTAAAGTTTACACCTCCGAGCGGTCGGCCGAGCAAAATTTTGCCAACCGTACTACCTTTACCATCGCGCAGCTCAGCCATGCCCTCCACGCCAAGCGACTTATACCGCGAATAATCTTCCTTACTAAATTCCACCCAAATATCTTTCACTGGCGCTTTGCGCTTATCGAGATCTTTCACATCTGTCGCCGTCAGCTTAACATGTTTTGAGTTATAAAGTTTACCATCGATCAAAAGTCCGACATATTGATAATGTAAATGTTGGCTGAGAAAATCTGCCAATTCCTGAAAATTGATATATTCCTTGCTGACGACACTCATTTTCTTAACGATGTAAACCAAATCAACATTGTGCACATCGACTAGACTGCGTACGTAATTGCTAATTTCACTCAAAACTGGGAAGAGCAGGATCACTAACGTAATCATCAAAATGTTAAGCATGATCACCATAATGCTTGGACTACTGATCTTGAACAGCGCAAAGAAAATGATGAAGAAAATTGTTACATAAACAATGGCGGTGAGAGTCATGATAATAATATAGCTGAGAACTTTGAGCCAAGTACCGGCGAGATCAAGCAAACGATAACGAAGGACGGCGTAGTAGTGAAAGACCCACGCAAAACTCATTGTTAATGGGCCAACCCAAACATACTTATATTCGCCAGTGGCAGGTAGAATAAAATTAAAGATTAATGAAATAACACCAGTAATACCAAAACCGACGAGAACCATCATGTGAGCTTTTTTCAAGTTGTCGTTTTTAGTGCGGTTAATTGTCGCAATTAGACCTACGCCATATAAAAGAACCATCAAGAAATGGTAAACACCATAAATAATACTAAAAGCTCCAGTTGTTAGATAAACTTTATTACCATTAATTGCAGAAAGTTCAATATCGTAATATAAAGTGCCTGGATTAAGTAACATATACGATACTAATCCAATTCCGAATAGGCCAAAAATAACCATGCCAACACGACCAATTTTATACCTATGGCAAGTGTATGACATGAGTGCCCAGCACATAAGTGGCGCAGAAGTATAATATATATATACTAGAATACTAGCGGTCGAGATTGGAGTATCGGGAGTCAGTGCCAAGAATCCACCCAGTGGAGCTGCCCAACCCAATGCAAAAAGTGTTGCCAAGAAGAATAAGAAAGCTGGGGCGCGTTCTCCACGTCTGGCGCCAAGTAAAACTGAGACGCCTGAAAGAAATGTTAAGACAGATACTGCCATTAATAAAATTAGTACTAATTGCACTTAGACCTCCTTGTTATATTGCTATTATAACAAAGCCAGAAAAAAACCTCAAGCATAAAAGCCCAAGGTTTTTAAATAAAAGTGAGGAGGTTTGCCCATTAATATAACTCGTATTCAAACATAACACTCTGGTCGCCCCAAGGCTCAAAAGTGTTTACGTGCGCGTACGTTTCGGCAAGTTCTTTGTCGCTAGGACTCTGAAAATCAGAGTTGACAGCTTCGATGATCTTATCGGCGCGGTCACAAGCATCGTTTAACGACTGCGAGATCTGCATATTGGCCGGATTAACGGGCCAACCCTGAACGCCTACACGACGCATCGAGTTAGTCAAAATCAGGTAGTCGATAACCATCTTGCCACCCGGGCGCAGAAGAACTTTTGCCATTTTCATGATACCGATGATGGCTTCATCCGGCAGATACATCGACCCACCGAGGAGAACAACAAAGTCCTGCTTGCCAGCTAATTCTGGATGGTTTTGCAGAATTTTCGAAAGATCTTCCTTGAGATAGTTGCAGTGCTCGCGGTTAAACGTGTTTACTGCGTCTTCTCCGGGGAACAATTTTTCGACTGGTAAAACGTGCGGCGACGTATCAAGCGCTGTGTAGATGCATTTTGGTAATCCATAGAATCTTTCAGGGAGATTACCTGCACCAAGCGACACGATTCTCGGCGGTTCTTGATGATTTTTGTAGAAATCATTGAAGTCCTTCGCGAGCCTGGTAGCCTTCGCACGCTCGTTTTGGTTCATAGACTCGTAATGAGACATATGAAACCATGAATCGTCCGGGCCGGGAATATAGTCGTTACCCTTCAGGTTCTTAGTTTTGAAATATGGCGCCTCGTTGTGGAGATATTCCATTGTCATTGCCATATTTCCTTGCCATACATGAATGTAGAACAGAATCATAGCGTCCGAGTTCGGGATGTCGAAGTAGATGAAGTTTCTCAACAAAGCGGGATTCTCCAAATGATCTTCAAACATTTTCTTCCAAGTTCCATAATACTGTCTTTGATTCTCCGAACTAGCACGCTCATTGAATGCCTGACTAATTTTTTCGATCAGCTCAGCCTTCAAGTCCGCGCCTGACTTATCGATTGGCTCGGTCGAGCCGGGTACGATCTGGTTTAATACCGGGTCTTTGGCCGGGATGTCTGATGTATTCAGACCTCCCATATGAAGCTTAGCTAAGCCAAGCTCTAACAGGACGAATTCTTTATACTCATCCGGTTGGAGAACTCCGTTCTCCCTAATCTTAACGTCTAAAACATTGAACATGTTTAAACAACCTCCTTTTTAAAGTACAAAATGCTAAGAGCAATTCCTCATTCTCCATTATACCAGATTTTACAAAATAATCAAGGGGTTGAAAAAGTGAAGTAGCTTATGGTATAATCGAGTCAGTATATGGAGGTAAATTTGGACTTAGCGACTATCTTGCTTTTTACGGCGGGCGCATTGACGCTGTTGAGTGGTTGTGCGGTGTTTTTTGGGTCCGAAAAAGCTGATCGTAAGCGTACTTTGTTTTACTTGATTGCGACGATTTGTGGCGCGGGATGGACTTGGTTGATTATTAGAGATGCGGATTTGTCTTATATTTATGTGGCAGCTTTGGCGATGGTACTGAGTTTTACGACTTTTGTAAAATTGCAGAAAAACAGTGCACTGATGATGAAAAGTAAACGCGTGAAGAATGCAAATAAGTTATGCGAGCAAAGTTTAGTGATTTTTACGGTATTGATGTTGATTTTGGATGTATTTTTGCCGAATTTTTATCAATGTAACTTTTTACCAGTTTCGCCGCTACTTTTGGCAGTGATGATTGTGGTGCATTATTATGCGGTTTTGAGGTATCATATTATTAATCTGAGCTCGACTTGGCTGAAAATTTTGTCGTATATTATATTAATTACGGCTGGGGTGGCATTTTACATGGTGGTGTTTTATGTGGTAGTGACGGTTCTGTTTAAGATTCAGGATCTTTCGGCGGCGATTATTGCGATAAACTTTATTATGATTACGATCGTACTGATTATGATTCCACTGATGGAAGAGTTTATTACGCGGGTGCGGTCGCTGATTTCGGTACAACAAGTGGATGTGACTTATATCGTGAAAAAGCTGAACCGGCTAGCAACGCAAAATATTAATTTAACTGAACTGTCGACTTTTTTGGCAGACCATTTGCATTTTCATTATATTGGATTTTTGATTAATGGGCGACTTTACGGGTCGAAAAGTTTGGGGATTTCGGGCAAAAGTTTGCAAATATTGGAGAAAATGCCAGTGAAAAAAGATGCAATTTGGCTGGATTTGGATGATGAAGCGCAAAAGTTGTTTGAGAAAAATGATTTGCGGGCAGCCGCGGATTTGAAAAATGCCAAGGGTAAAACTTTCGGGCAGATGATTGTGGGCAAGTCGCTCGGGAAAACTAGTTTTGAAAAACGCGATTTGATTCAACTGGAGATGATTGTGAATTTAGTGGCGGCGGTAATTGATTCGGAGAAACATTTGAGGAGTTAGTATGGTTGCGGCGATGTTAAAACAAACTAGGTTGAAAATTTTACTTTCGCTCAATGCGGCAGCGATTTTGTTAGCTGGGATTATTATTGCGGGTGCGATTTGGATTCCGAAAGAGTCGACTTTACACGTGGTGTCAGAGCGTTCAGATGAGACGACGGAAGAGTCTGATAGTGATGCGGACTTATTGGATTCGGTGAGCGATTCGGTAGAAAAAACTGAAGAATCGACAGGCTCGAGCAAAAGTTCTAGTTCAAGCTCAAGCAGTTCATCGACGAGTACCGCTTCAAATTGGTCATCTGATCCGGTGCCAGACGGCGAACTTTGGAATGAGACTTCGATTACAATTTATCAAACTGCTGATCAGGATATTTGCGTGAGCAGCGCACTGAGTAATCTGGGGGATATGTATTGGCAGACCAGTAACACTGATGTGATTGAGGCGTTTTATGCGGAGGCACGTACGCGTTTGGGGTATGATAGCGAACATTGTCGCTACCCGAAGATTGCGGGAACTGGCACGACGACGATTACTGCTGGTACTTATGATGGTAAGCGTCGCGATTCGATCACGGTGACGGTGATTGCGGTGCCAGTTGAGCAGTGGAAGCGCGAAGTTTTGACCTTGGTGAACAAGGAACGCACGAAAGAGGGGCTGTCGAAGTTGTCATGGAGTTCGACTTGTGAATCAGGCGCACAAATTCGGGCAACGGAAATTATTACTAAGTATGATCACACTCGCCCAGATGGGTCTTCTTGGGAAACGGTTTGTCCAATTCCAAAGAAGGGTGGCACAGCCGGCGAAAACGTTGCCGCCGGTAATACTTCAGTCTCGCCAGAGACAGTGGTAGAAACTTGGATGGCATCGGAGACGCACAAAGCCAATATCTTAAACAAGAACTTTACGAAGATGTCTGTAGGATTCGTGTTTGACCCAAGTTCGCAATATAAGACTTACTGGGAACAATTCTTCTCGACTTATTAGTTATTAGAAATAACTTGTTCAAGCTCGGTGCCAAGCTGGGCGATTTCGGATGCGTCGGTCATATTTTCGGTCATAACAACTACGATATAATGACGCAAAACGCCGTTTTTATCGGTAATTTCGACAATGGCGGCGTCGTGATAATAAAGCCAATAGTCGCCAGAAGCGTGCGCCCAACCGACTTTATTGTAAACATTGACGTCGTCAGAAAAACCAGACGGTAAGCCTTGGCGCCAATCGCAAAGGTTGGTACAAGTGTTTTCTTTGTTGGTTGGCGGCTGATTTAGCATGGAATCTTGGATCGCAGCGACGGCGTCATCTGACAAGCCCTCGTGCTGGTAATAATTTTTTAGCATTGCAGCAATATCGGCGGGATTTGAGGTGAGATTTGAGATATCGGAATTAGTGATGCCAAATTCAGTAGCGATAATTTCGTCTAACTCATCCGGGCCGATGGTGTACCACATCGCTTCTGCGCAAGGCGAATATGATTCACGGATGGCCAAATCGAGACATTCAGAGACGGTGTAGCTACCAGACATGATGTCATCGGCCTGCCATTCGCCAGATTCGAGACGCAAATATCCTTCATAAATTACAAACAACTTATAGAGCGAGGCAGTATTATAATCCTCAGTCTCATCAGAGTTGGCAACAACTTGGTCGTTATCTAAATCGTAAATATATACGCTGGCGTGGCCGGAAATTCCCGCCAACCAGTTATCCGCTGTAGATTGTAGATCGATGAGCTCGTAAGTGGACTCCATTGAGGCCGTCTCAGAAGTCTCGTCGGCAATAGTTTCTTCAATAGTTTCCGAGGAGTTTTTAGTCTTTTTTAATAGAGATACTGTTGTAAAAATTACAACAATCAAAATAATTACTAAAAGTAGCGGTTTTCTCGATTTTTGTGTCCTCCGTGTCATATTATTCCCCCGCTGGGCTTGATTGAATTAATCTAGTTAAGAATTGCTCAGCTGAATCGGTATCCATAGTTTCAACCTGCAAATCTTCGTCATAAACTGTTGGCGTCAAGCGAGTTTGCAAAAGTTTGCCATTATAGAAGTAGTGCGTCAAGATAATTCCCCGCTCGGTGCCTGGCCAATAAGTTTGATCGAAGAATAAGTTACCGAGGCCGTAATAGATCGGCTTACCATTGTAAAATTCATAAGTCTGTGGCTGATGCGCCTGCGTTCCGACTACCATATCAGCGCCAAAATCGATCAACTCACGGAAAAATTCTTCCTGGCCAGAGATTGGCGCATCACAAGCTGGCATTTCCACGTATCCGTCTGGATAACTGTAACATTCGGAATATTGCACGTCGACCAAGACAAATTTACCAGCCGCTTTCGCCTCCTCAATCTGAGCTTTAGTGGTGACTTCGTCGTAGATATTGGCGCCTGGATCATCACCGTCAGCACCCTGGCCGTTTTCCTTAGTTGAAGTAGATAGATTTACGCCAATCCAAATGATATTTGTATTCTTTTGTGAAATTTCTAGAGGAGTTTTAGCGGTTTCTTCGTCTTTGCCGCCGCCAAAAGTCTGTAAACCGTCTTCCTCATATTTTGCGATTGTATCAAGGTTAGCTGAAGTCGACCAGTCGTTATTGTGGTTTCCGGTTAGCTCGACAATGTCTGTGCCGATGGCAGTGATGGCGGAATACATCTCCCAAGGTGAACAAAGCACCACTGAGCCCGAGCTGGTAGTACAATCATCTGAGAACGAAACCTCATTTGAGATATGCGTTAGATCTGTAGCTTTGAGAAAATCCTGAATCTTTTCGGCAAAATAAGTGCCGTCCACGCCCAACGATTCCATCTTGGTTTGCATACCACGCGATAATGCGGTTACACCAGTCTGATTGATTGATAAAACCGTGTCTTTAGTCGGAAATTCCGGCAAACTGTCCGAAATACGCGTTTTTAGGTCTTCTACCTCAGACACACTGTCACTAACTAAATCCGAGCCGTCGGTGGCGGTAAATTTGAAAACCCGGTACATGGCGCCATTTTCGTAATCATCAAAGTAATAATTGCCGTCAACGGACAAGGCCTTTTGATCCGAAGTTAGATCATTAACCGAAACTAGTGCGTAATTTCCAATTTCGCTACTCGAGATATCTTGCGTCCCATCGTAGAAGTCCGTGGTTGGCACTAAGATATCATAAACCAGGTCTTCTGACTTTTGCGCGACCGTTTCTGCGGAAACTGTCAAATCTTGCGTAAATTTCTCATTTTCGCCGATAATTCCGGTCAAAAATGACTTTTCTTCATCCAATAAACTATCGGAATAAGTCAAAACGCCTTTTTTAAACAGATGGCCACCACTAGCAACTAATCTGGTGATAAAAAACGCGGCCAAAACAACCGCAACAAAGACTAATGCTAACTTTTTATAATTATTTGTTTTTCTCCTCCTCATATTTAGATTATACCATACAAACCTTAAAAAATCCTTAAAAAAAAGAAGCCCCTTCCGGGGACTTCTTAACGTTTCTTCTCTTTCACTTCGTTACGACCGAGGTTTTTCTTGGTCTCGGTAAAGACGACGTGCTTGCGCAAAATTGGATCATACTTCTTCAAGCTGAGCTTATCTGGAGTATTCATGGTGTTTTTCTTCGTGTAATAGGCACGAATTCCAGATTCCTCTGAAACTAAACCAACCAATTTACGCTTTGTATTACTTTTCTTTGCCATATTATCCTTATTTTATCATATAACGTTTAAAAAATCAAGTGGAGCCGCAAATCAGACTTGAACTGATGACCTGCCGCTTACAAGGCGGCTGCTCTACCAGCTGAGCTATTGCGGCACTTGTGTGGTGCTGGAGGTAGGACTCGAACCTACGAAGGTGAAACACCGAGAGATTTACAGTCTCTTGTCATTGCCACTAGACGACTCCAGCATGTAGTTATTATATCAAAAAACTTTCGAGCTTTCAAGAGGTTTTATTCAGCTTAGTAATATGTTAAAATAATAATATGTCTAGAGTTAAACCAAAAGTATCGGTGGTGGTACCGATTTATAATGTAGAAAAATATCTGAAAGAGTGTATCGACAGCTTAGTCAATCAAACTTTGAAAGATATCGAAATTATCTTAGTGGACGACGGTTCCCCTGATAATAGTGGCAAAATCGTCGATCAATACGCTGCGCGCGACAAGCGCATTGTGACGGTCCATCAAAAAAATAGTGGTTATTCGAAGGCTGTGAATCGTGGCATTGCGATGGCGAAGGGCGAATATATCGGAATCGTTGAGTCTGACGACTGGGCTGAAAGTGACATGTTCGAGCGCATGTATAACAATGCCAAGAAAAATAAGACCGATGTTACCAAAAGTTTGTTTTTCATCTATAATTCCATGGCAGAGGCGCGCTATCAAAACTCCATCTGGAAGAATCCTTGCGGAATTGATTTGAGATTAGCGCCAGATGAGGCCTTTACAGTGAAAGAATGGCCGAAAATTGTGGGTTTCCATGCGTCAATTTGGTCATGTATTTATCGCGCTGATTTTATCAAGAAAATTAAGATTCCAGAGACGGCTGGCGCGTCATATCAGGATTTTCCGTTTATGCTCGAGACTATGTGTAAAGCCAGGCGTATTTCAGTAGTGAAACATCCGTTTATTCATTGGCGAAATGAGCCAAATCAGGGTAATTCCACTAGTGCGCGCGGCGAAAAATTGTTGTTGATGCCGCAAAACACGATACGTAGCTTAAAAGTGATCAAAAAATATAAGTTATATGATGAACTGAAAGAGCCATTTTTCGCGCATTCAATCTGGGCGAACTGGGACTTTTTCGTGCGAATCAGCTGGAAATACAAGCGACAATATTTTAAATTAATGTCTGAGCTATACGAAGATCTAAAAAATGATCAGGGTTTTCGCTACATTTATTTCCGTCCGAGTGATGTACACGCTGCGCAGTTTTTTATGAAGAAAACTGGGTTGATTCAATACATTTTTCACAATATTTTAAGTAAAACTAAGATTTTAATCATCAAGGTTGCGACTCGTGTCTTGCCGACTTATCGCGTAGTGGTCCATTTGAAAGAGCAAATTTATCATTTAGAGGATCAAAACGAACTTTTGCTCGATGAAATATATAACTTGAAAAACTTAAAATAAAAATAAGGCCCGTTTGAGGCCTTATTTTTGAGCAACCCTACATGCGGATTTCGGCATCGACGCCAGCTGGGAGCGAAAGATTCTGGAGAGAATCAATCGTCTTCGGAGTGGCACCAGAGATATCAATCAAGCGCTTGTGAACTTTCATTTCGAAAGCTTCACCACCGGTTTTGTAAACGTGTGGCGACTTCACGACGGTGAAGGTACTGCGCTTAGTTGGTAGAGGGACTGGGCCGGAAACTTGGGCGCCAGTGCGGATTGCAGTGTCAACAATTTGCTTAGCACTGCGGTCGATGACGCGATGGTCATAGGCCTTGAGGCGAATGCGGATCTTCAATCCTTCATTCTTTGGAGATTTGCTATCTGCCATGTATTCCTTTTCTAGCTCCATAACCTCAGATAGCTGCAAGACGCGCTGTCCATGAGTTGTTAGAGCTCATTAATTAATAATATATATTATATTATACCCAAAAATAAGAAGTTGTCAAGAGAAACTCACAAAAATACCCCCGAGTGGGGGTATTTTCGCTTATTTACTGCGTTCGTCGATGATTTCCTGCGCAACGTTTGGTGGTACTTCCTCGTAAGTGTCGAGCTCCATTGATGAGGCGGCACGACCTTGGCTCATTGAGCGGAGGTCAGAAGTATAGCCGAATAAGTTAGCAAGCGGACAGAAAGCTTTGATTAACTTTGCGCCACCAGACAAGTCTTCCATAGACTCGATACGGCCACGGCGAGAGTTAATATCGCCGATGACGTCACCCATGAATTCCTCCGGAGTAGTAATTTCCATCTTCATGATTGGCTCAAGCAAGACTGGATTAGCCTTCTTGATACCTTCGCGAGTAGCAAGCGCACCAGCGAGCTTGAAAGCGAGCTCAGAAGAGTCAACATCATGGTAAGAACCATCATAGAGAGTAGCCTTCACATCAACAACTGGATAGCCAGCGATCACGCCACCGTTAAGAGTTTCTTCAACACCTTGTTGGACTGGTTTGCGATATTCTTGTGGAACAACACCACCCTTGATCTGATCGATGAATTCAAAGCCCTTACCTGGTTCATTCGGTTCAAACTTAATCCAAACATCACCATACTGACCACGACCACCAGATTGCTTGATGTGCTTACCTTGTGCTTCGGCAGTGCCGCGGATAGTTTCACGATAAGCCACTTGTGGGGCACCAGTGTTAGCTTCAACATTGTGCTCACGGCGAAGGCGATCGATAATAATCTCAAGGTGAAGCTCGCCCATACCGGAAATGATGGTTTGGCCAGTTTCTTCGTCGGTGTGAACGCGGAAAGTTGGATCTTCCTCAGCAAGTTTGGAAAGACCAAGCGCCATTTTTTCCTGGTCGGACTTAGTTTTTGGCTCAACAGCAATCGAAACTGGTGGTTCTGGGAATTCGATAGACTCAAGATGGATTGGATGAGCTGGGTCACAAATAGTGGTACCAGTTGTAGTATCTTTCAGACCAACCACAGCGGCGATATCACCAGCGGCGATTTCTTGAATTTCTTCACGCTTATCAGCAAACATACGCACGATACGACCAACGCGTTCCTTATTGCCAGTAGTTGCGTTCAAGATGTATGAACCAGACTTCAACTTACCAGCATAAACGCGGATGAAGATCAATTTACCAACGAATGGGTCAGTGGCAATCTTGAAAGCAAGTGCGGTCAATGGCTCGTTGTCGTCAGCTTTGCGGATAACTTGGTCACCAGTTTTTGGATCAGTGCCAACGATTTGACCCTGGTCACGATCAAGTGGAGATGGGAGATAATCAGTACAAAGATCAAGCACCTTCTCGACGATCACACCACGACCATCACCACCGGTAACTAGGAAGAAATCGCCATCAAGCACACGCTTACGCAAAGCAGCCTTGAGTTCTTCAGTTGTGATGGCTTCCTCGCCTTCATTGAAGTACTTCTCCATGAGTTTTTCATCAGCGGCAACTGCCTCTTCAACCAGCATGGCGCGAGCGTTCTTGGCTTTTTCAACCATATCTTCTGGAATATCACCGACGGTCAATTCGTGATCGGTGTATTCCTTGTAAGTGTAAGCCTTCATATCGACTAAGTCGACTACGCCGCAGATATCCTTTTCAAAACCGATTGGGAGATGAATTGGCACAGCATTCTTGGAAAGACGCTTGTGAATCGAGTCGAGAGACTTATAAAAGTCGCCACCGATTTGGTTGATCTTATTGATAAAACAAATGCGTGGAACACCGTATTTAGTAGCCTGGCGCCAAACAGTTTCAGACTGAGCTTCAACACCCATCTTACCATCAAAGACAGTCACAGCGCCGTCAAGCACACGCAAAGCACGTTCAACTTCTGCGGTAAAGTCGATGTGGCCTGGGGTGTCGATGATATTGATTTTGTGGCCCTTCCAGAAAGCAGTCACAGCAGCGGAAGTAATCGTGATACCGCGCTCACGCTCCTGCTCCATCCAGTCAGTGGTGGTTTCACCTTCGTGAACTTCACCAATTTTATGCTTGAGACCAGTACGATAAAGTATAGCCTCGGTAGTTGTAGTTTTTCCGGCATCGATATGCGCAATGATACCGATATTGCGGAACTTTGATAGGTCTTTTATTTCAGTTGCCATAATATCCTTTATTACATTAAAAAATAGACTTTTGAATTATTTTATCACGAATAACAGTAAAAATCAAGATAGCTTTTTTCTTAAGATGGTCTGTGCGACCGATGGATTTGCTTTACCTTGTGAAGCTTTCATTACTTGTCCAACCAAGAAACCTAAAACTTTCTCCGAGCCAGCCTTAAATTCTTCTTGAGCTTTTTGAGTTTCTGGTTTAGCCAGAACCTCATCCACAATTGCCTCGAGCGCACCCGTGTCATTCTCCTGAATGACATTGAGCTCTTTTGCGATAGTTTTGGTGTCTTTATGATGCATTTGTGGGTCAAAGAACTTCAAAAAAACTTCTTTAGTACCAGTGCTAGAGAGTTCGGAGTTTTCGTTCATCTCAGCAAGATCCAATAGTTGCTTTTTACTTGGAAGTTCATCGTTTAAGAGACTGGAATTTTCTTCGGCCAACAAAACCGAACTAAACAAATTCGCGATTTTCTTCAAATTTTTACTACTAATAGTTTTGTTAGTAGCAGTTTTATCGTCATTATCATCGTATAATTCAGCCAACTTAGCCATCAACGGCTGATAATCCAACAAAATCTCCAAAGTGTCAGCCGGTAGAACATTCGAGAACTTTTCGCGATAGTCTTCTGGCAAAAGTGGCATCTCAGTCTTAACTTGCTCCACATATTCGGCTGTCAAATGAATTGGCGGAATGTCTGGCTCTGGCATATAGCGATAATCCTGTGCTTCTTCCTTACTGCGCTGAGAAGTAGTTTTACCAGTGGCATCTGACCAACCCCGAGTTTCTTGCTTGACTTTTTCACCCTTATCAAGCAATTTTGATTGGCGCTCGTATTCATATTCTACCGCGCGTTCAACCGAACGGAAAGAGTTTAAGTTCTTGATTTCAGCGCGCGTACCCAACTTTTGACTACCCGGCTCAGCTAACGAGATGTTGACATCAAAACGCATATTTCCATTGTAGAGGTCACCCAAACAAACTCCAGCATAAGTCATGATACGCCAAAGTTCTTTACAGTAATCATGCGCATGTTTGGCGGAATGAATATCCGGCTCTGAAACAATTTCAATTAGCGGTGTACCAGCACGATTCAAATCAACCAATGAATAAGTCGATTCATGAGTTAACTTGCCAGCATCTTCTTCCATGTGGGCATGCTCAATACGAACTTTTGCGCCATCTGGAAGTTGTACGTAACCAGCGCCAATAATCGGATGATAAAGCTGGGAAATCTGATAACCCTTTGGTAAATCTGGGTAATAATAGTGCTTGCGGTCAAAGCGCGAAAGTAAGTTAATTTCGGAATTCAAAGCATGACCAGCTTTAACTGCCATGTGAACCGCTTCCTTATTGAGGCGAGGCAACATACCTGGCAAAGCGTAATCAACTGGCGAGACGCAAGAATTTGGCTCCTTGCCGCGAGCGTCATTATCAACTTCTGAAAACAACTTGGTTTTAGTGGCAAGCTGGACGTGGCATTCAATCCCGATGGTAATTTCATATTTCATATTAAATCGCTCCTAAATCTTTTAAGGCTTGTTTGTAGGTGGCAAGCGCGTGCTTAGCTTTATTGTAATCGGCGGAAAATCCAGATTCGTGCGCAATCTGGTTGCGAATTTTGTGTGCGTACCAAACTGAATTTAATTGTGAAAATCTCGGGCCAACTTTCTTGAGTCGCTCGCCCATAGTTTTCCCTGGCGTACCCATTTCATTCATGGCTTTGTCTAACAACTTATCAGCTGAAACAATTACGTGATTATATGATAGCTTATTATCACGCGACAAAGAATTTTCGATTTTTAACCAAGCAACTTGGTATTCTTCCTTGTCAAACGAATAAGTTTTCTTGGAAGAAATACTAACCGCGATGAAGACAAAAATCCCAACAATCACGATCGAAAGTAATAAAAATAGCAAAGAAGTATCCATTATTTAGCCTCACTTTCTGGTTCGGCGATTTTCACTACGTCGGCAATTACTTTAGAAAATTCCAAAAGTGTCTGATCGCTGCGACGCGGACCGACGATCTGCAAGCCAATCGAAAGCCCATCATCCGTCTCGCCAGCTGGAATAGTCAACCCAGGTAGGCCAGCAAGATTTAACGGCACACTCATGACATCTTCAAGATACATGGAGACTGGATCGTTAGTTTTTTCGCCAAGATGGAAGGCCGGATTTGGCGCGACCGGAGTTAAGATAAAGTCACATTTCTTAAACGCTTCCGCATACTCCTTAATAATCAAAGTGCGCACTTGTTGGGCTTTTAGATAATACGCATCGTAAAAACCGGATGAAAGTACAAAATTACCAATCATAATACGGCGCTTGTTTTCTGGCATAAATCCGTCTGAGCGCGATTTACCGTAAACTTCCGCGAGATTCTGCGCAGAATCGGCGCGATAACCATAACGAATGCCATCGTGTCGTGAAAGATTTGATGAAACTTCCGCCGGCACCACAATGTAATACACCGCTAAGGCATATTTCAAAGTTGGCATGTCGAGCTCGACAATCTTATAACCGTCCTTCTCAAGTTTGGCGATTTTCGACTTCAATGCAGCGCGGATTTCTGGCGCAACTTTATCGTTATCAAAGTCTTTGATTACTCCGATAGTGGAAACTTGTTGAGTTTTTTCAACTCCATAATAATCTGGCAAAGTTGTCAGATCTTTTGGATCTTGGCCGGCACAAATTTGCATCAAAAGATCCATATCGTCAGCATCTTTAGCAAAGAAACCAATGCAATCAGTCGACGAAGCCATCGCTACCACCCCATAACGCGAAATCGTGCCATAAGTCGGCTTAAATCCGAACACGCCGTTAAATGAGGCTGGCTGGCGGATCGAACCACCAGTGTCAGTACCAGTGGCAAACTCCACAATCCCTAGCGCTACAGCTGCAGCTGAACCGCCAGATGACCCACCAGCCACGCGCGAAAAGTCACGCGAGTTATGAGTTGGGGCAAAATAAGAGTTTTCCGTGGAAGAACCGTGTGCAAACGAATCTAAATTTGTGCGACCAATCATAATCGCGCCTTCATCTTCCAGCTTTTTCACCGAAGTAGCCGTGATTGGACTCTCAAACGGTTCGAGGATTTTACTTGAAGCAGTAGTTTTCCCTTCTGGGCTTAAAAAGTTATCCTTCAAAGCATATGGCACGCCCGCCAAACGCCCAACTGGCTCGCCATTTTTAATTTTTTCATCAATTTCCTGGGCTTTTTTCAAGGCATTTTCTTCGTTTAAAGATACAAAAATGTTGTAATTTTCACAACGTTTTGCCTTTGCCAAAGCTTCTTTGACCATCTCGACAGCAGAAACTGTTTTACTTGCAATCTTCATATTCCTCCTATAACACCTTCGGAACTTTTATCTGATTATCCTCAGCTGCTGGCGCCAAATTCAATAGCTCCTCACGATTTGCATCCTGAGGCAGAATTTCGTCTTCTCGCCAAACATTTTCCATCTCAAAAACTTGATAAGTCGGATTAACTCCACTAGTGTCAAGCTCATCGAGCTGCGAAATATAGCCAATAATATTTTCTAGATCAGCGCCAAGCGACTCAGATTCCTCCTCCGACAGGGAGAAATTTGACAACTCAGCCAAATGTTTTATTTCCTCGCGTGTAATTTTCATTACTTCTATTATACGCTTTTTTCGAGGTTTTTACAAGATGATTGTATCGCGTTGACGACGTCGCGCGTAAATGATTGCTATGCTGGCCAAAGTGATTGTAACAATAGTTGCTACAACCATCGTACTTTCTTTCACGCCATCGTTAGAATTTTTGCTGATAGCACCGGTGTCTGGCGAAGTCACTGATTTTTCCTCTGTCGACGTATCTACCTTGATTAAGGTTATTACAGGGTCTTCTTCAATTGTGGTAATTTCTGGGGTAATGATCTCACGAGTATAGGTATTTACTACGGTAATAATAAAACCATCTTCAGTTTCTTCGATATCCTGACTATCATATTTATAACCGTTTTGAAGCTTGGTTAGCTCTTTGAAACTATATGAAATTTCGTCACCGTCAACGGTATTGCGGTAAAAACCTTGATCCAGGGTTTTATTCCAATCATTATCCTCGTCGAGAGTTACAAATACTTCGCCGTTATTATCACTATAAACTTCACTATCGGCATAAAGTTGGAGCTCGATTTCGGTTGGGCGTTTACCATCCTCATTATCATTGTCATCCCATTGTTTTTGAGCGGTGATTTGGATTGGGACGAGCGTTACAGTTACGATGGAATATTTACGGCCGTACGTATGGTCACTACTATCAACAGTTTCAGTTTTACCATCCGTATAAGTTACCGTGGTTTCAATGTGATAATTGAACGAAATGTCAGTTTCGTCGCTTGGAATATTATTATTTGGCGTAAAAGTCATTTCTCCGGTAGTTGCATTTACGATAAAAGTGCCATATTCCGTTTCGATGGTACAGATCTGATTACTACATTCAGCGCGGTTATCATCAATAACGATTTGATCCGAAGCTTCGGCAACGGTTTTGCCCTCTTTTTCGATTGCCTTGGAATTGATTTCGTTATCATTAGCCAAAATATTCTCGGAAATCTTTTCACCGGAAGTTTTATATTCATCGTCCTCAGTCCAGGCTGGAATCGGGACATATGGATCATCGACAGTCAAGGTTTTCTCATCGCTACCATAGGCTGGATTATCAGTTTTAGGCTTAAAAGTCATTTTAGCGCCATCATTAGTAAACATACTACCGTGATATTCGTCTTTGGCTTTAATTTCAAAATTCAGCGTATATGCTTGCCCCGCCACCACATCTCCGATCGCCCACGTCAATTGCGTGCTACCATCAGTCAAAGTTGAAGTTGTAATTTTCACGCCAGTTTCTTTGAGTTTAGCTTTGCTCTCGTCAGTCAATTCAAAATCCGCCGGAATAATATCAGTTGTTACGGCGTCGGTAGCCACAGTGTATTTAATGGCTGATTGTAAAATATTTGCAAAGGCTGCATCGAGACCAGTTGTGTCTTCGGCGCTGTAATAAGTCGATTCTTCACCAAAAACTTTTGTGTAAATTTTCTTAATGATTTGGTTTTTCGGCTCACCATAATATCTGTTAGTGTCCTCGTTTTTATTATCTGGAGTTGTATCGTTATTAAAGATAATTGAGTAAAGGTTGGTTGCATCGTTACCAAGAGTACCCTTCAAAGTCATAGCCGCAGTTTTAGCATAATCGCTAGGGTATCCACTCGTAATTTTGGAACATTTTTTATTATCAGAGGCAGATAGGTTTTTCGCTTGTGAGCCAGGTACACGATAATCGGTTACGCCACCATCTCCACTATCGCAATTCGTTCCATCGTCCAAAGTAAACCAAGTCGGGTCACCATCAGTTAAGACAACTACAACTTTAGTCGTATTGATATTGCTTTCTTTATTGATTTCATTGATGTCGGTTAATAATTGATTTGTTGCCGAGATACCAGCCTGCAAATTTGTCCCGCCAATACTATACCACGTTTTTGAATTATTTTTACTAGCCCCATTATATGGTATTGAGTTAACATTTTTACTAAAATCATCCAAGTTATCCACGAAATCATAACTAGCCACTTCTTTATTAAAAGTCACCAAGGCCGTTCTGACTTTAATATTTTGAGAATTGTCAAATGCTGATTTTGCGAATGCTTCGGCTTCAGCCTTAGCAACGTCTAGACGAGTCGTTTTTTTTGTTTGCATTGTAACTTTTAAATGTTTCACCCTCCTTGCAAAGATTTTTAGATTGATTTTCCATATCTCGACACATCGTAAACGACGTATCCAGCAAGAAAACAATATCAATCCCCTCAGTATACGGCTGACTAGTTATATTCAATTCAACTTCAGCGGTGCGGTTACCAGTTTTTTCGGCGGTTTTCGTCAAAGTAATTTCGCCGTCAGTTGCGACAACATTACTTACAAAAAATGCTGGCACCACGCCAACAGCCAAAACTAACGCCGAAAACAACGCCCCAATTCGTTTTCCTAAATTGTATAATCCACCCCTATTTAACTTGCCACCCTTTACGGCAACTCCATACTTAGCCATTGTGAAATCTCCCTTCTACCTGTTTCTTTAGAGATCCCACTCGAACTCAAAATAAACACTCTGTTATTTGTACTTATAATTATAACGCTTTTAATGTTTTTTGTCAATAGCTTACCCTAAACAAAAAATATCCCCAAATCTGGGGATATTTTTCGATTGATGATTAGCCGCGAGCGAAGTGCGCGAAAGCACGGTTGGCTTCGGCCATGCGGTGACAATCTTCTTTCTTCTTGAAAGCAGCGCCAGTTTCATTGTAGGCGTCTACAATCTCAGCCTGTAAACGCTTAGCATAAGGCATGCCTTTGCGAGCGCGGGCAGCTTGCACTAACCAAGAAAAGGCAAAGTGAAGCTGGCGATGGCCGGAAATTGGAAATGGCACCTGGTAGTTTGCACCACCAACACGGCGAGATTTCACCTCAAAATCTGGAGAAACGTTGGCGATAGCTTTTTCAAGTACCTCAACTGGATTTTCAGATTTCAATTCCTTAGCGGCGCCCTCGATAGCAGCGTAAACTGCACGTTCGGCAACCTGTTTCTTGCCATCAAGCATAGACTTATTGATAAGGCGTTGAACCAAAATAGATTGGTAACGGCGATCTGGATTGACTCTACGTTGTAGAGAAGTGGTAACTTTTCTCATTACTTGTCCTCCTTCTTAGCGCCGTACTTGGAGCGGCCTTGTTTACGACCGTTTACACCCTGAAGATCGAGCGTACCACGGACGATGTGATAACGAACACCTGGAAGATCTGGGACACGACCACCACGGACGAGCACTACGGCGTGCTCCTGGAGGTTGTGACCTTCACCACCGATGTATGCCCAAACTTCCTGACCGTTGGTCAAGCGAACACGGGCAACTTTACGAAGAGCTGAGTTTGGTTTCTTTGGAGTCTTCGTAGTAACCTTGATACAAACACCACGCTTCAATGGAGCAGCTTGGTTGTAAGTACGGGTTTTTAATGTATTGACAATTGAACCAAGAGCTGGAGCCTTGGACTTCTTCTGAGCCTTTTTGCGAGGCTTACGAATCAACTGATTGATAGTTGGCATTAAAAATTCCTCTTTTAACTTATATTATATGTGTCATCTTGAGTACAGCAATACAAAATGACGTGAAACTCTTTAGATAATTGTAGCAAAAATTGGCAAAAAAGTCAAGAGATGATATAATTGGATTAATGAAGCGAGGTTTGATTACGATTTTGTTAATGGCTGGGCTAATGGTGGCGCCAGTTTGGGCAGATGAAACTAATATTTCTATGGGGCTGACGGCGGGAAAAATCACGATTCCGACGCCGACGACTTATGAGAAACTTCCTTGGCGGACTTTTTATTACAAGGTAGAGACTCGGGGTGAGCCAGAGGCGGATTTTGAGGATTTTAAGGTAAAAGCGGCGGAGACTTTGACCGATGCGCGCGGTTGGGTGCGCGGTGGTTATCACTTTGTGCAACTGAGTGAAGCGGGTGAAGTTTTGGATGCGAATTTGCAGCCGGTTTACGATGAAACTGGGGCGGTAACTTACGCGGAGGCGGATTTTACGCTGTACTTGTCTGAACCGTCGACTTTTTCGGAATATGATTTTTTGTGCTCAACGAAGGTTTCCTGCACTTATGAGGATATGGTGATGATCAACGATGACAGATGGCGGACGTCGAACGATGGGTGGATTTTGGGACTACGCAATTATCAGCATACGGTGATTAATCACGAAGTGGGTCATTGGTTGGGGCATCATCATGACGACGCCTGCGCAGGTAAGGGACAGCCGGCGCTGATATTGGCGACTCATGCAGCCGAGCCAGAGGGTGGATGTATCCAAAACGCTTGGCCGCTGGATTCAGAATTATGGACAACTAAATAAGGAGGTAACATGGCAAAACGAAAAAACAACGCAATTTACACCATCATCTGCTTAGCGATATTGCTCGGTGGCGCTTTTCTATTGGGGCGCTGGACGGCGGGCGAGAAAAGCTCAATCGATGAAAGTGCTTTGGCGACTGTGATTCAGAGTAAACAGGATGTCACTTCTAAGCTGGAGAGCCTAATGAATGATGTGCCAGCCGCGATTAATAGTGCGGGGATCGATAAGTATATCAGTAATCTCGATAGCGCGATTACGAATATTAACGATGAGGAAATCGGGGCGATTTTGCAAAATTATCGCACAAAATGGGATAATTTCAAGAGTATTTACGACAATGGCGACAATGAGGCGATTGCGGTAAGTGTGGACGAATTACAGAGTGCAGCCAACACTGCAGCCAGTGATATTGAGGAGATTTTGAATAATCGAATCAAGTCCGCGCTCGGTGAATAACAGATAAAATCTTGACTTTTTCGGCAAAACATGCTATAATGGTGGTATGAAGAGTTATTTTTTGAAATTATACAAGCAACATCGTGAACTTGTGCTCTTGGAATGGGCTTATGCCGCAGTTTCTCTAGCGACGTTTTTGATCGCTGGCGTATTAGCGTTGATTAACCAATCCCTCGGTGTAGCACTCTTGATTATTCCTCTGATCGCTTTCGTGACTTGTACCGTGAATGTGGTGACCTGGGCGCTAATCAAGCTCGTAGCCGATCACCTGATTGAGGGTAAAAAGCACGAAAAAGAGCTCCCAGGCGAGATTGAAGAGGTAAAACCGAAGACAAAAAAGAAGGCGCCAACCAAGAAACCCACCACAAAGAAAAAGAAATGAGCAAGACCCGATGAAAATCGGGTTTTTTGATGCTTGGGAAAAAGTCGAAGTTATGATATAATAACAGATATGAAAACAACTAGTAAAAAATTATCAGATTCTAAGGTGGAAATTAAGGTAGTTCTTGGTAAAGAAGAGCTCCAAGATGCTCGCGAAAAGGCGATTGTGCGTCTCGCGAAAGATTTAAAGTTAGCTGGCTTCCGTAAGGGTAAAGTTCCAGCTGAAGTTGCTAGGCAGCATTTAAGTGAAAACGACATCAATTCGGTAGCTGCGGATATTGCAGTGCGCATCTCCGTTCCAGATGCGTTTGACAAGGAAAAGAAAGCTGCGATTATGATCCCGAAGGTTGAGGTGACAAAATATGTCCCAAATGAGACTTTGGAATATACTGCAGTTTCGGACATTTTGCCGGAGATTAAACTTGGCGATTACAAGAACTTGAAGGCCAAGAAAGAGTCAACCAAGGTAACCGAGAAAGATATCAAGGAAATCGTGGATCGAATCGCCGAAAATTACGCGGATCATCAGGTAGTGAAGCGCAAAGCTAAGGACGGCGACGAAGTTGTGATCGATTTTGTCGGCAAGAAAGACGGTAAGGCCTTTGATGGCGGCACCGCTAAGAATTACACTTTAAAACTTGGCTCTGGCACGTTTATCGATGGATTTGAAGCTGGTATTGTCGGGCACGAATCTGGCGATAAGTTCGATTTAAACTTGACTTTCCCGAAAGATTATGGCGTAAAAGATTTGGCTGGTCAAAAAGTGGTATTTGAGGTACTTTTGAAGCAAGTGAATGAACTCACTACGCCGAAGCTTGATGATGAATTCGCTTCTAAGTGTGGCCCATTTAAGACAATGGATGAACTGAAGGCTGACATTAAGAAGAATCTCGAGATGCAAAATGAACATCGCGCTGGCGAAAAGTACAAAGATGCACTAGTCGAAGAATTGGTCAAAAAGTCGAAAGTGTCGGCACCAGAGGTAATGGTCCACGACCAATTGCATTACATTCGTGATGATATTTCGCGCAATGCACAGGCTCAAGGCATGAGTTTCGAAGATTATTTGAAGCAAACTGGCCAAAGCGAAGAAGATTGGGAGAAAGAAGCTAGTAAAATCGCTGAAGCACGTGTGAAAGCTTCCTTGGTTTTACAAGTTTTGGCACGCGATGAAAAAATCACCGTAGATGACGATGCAGTCTCAGCCAAAATCGCGGAGCTAAGCGATGTTTATCAAAAAGCGCCAGAAGCGATTGAGCAGCTGAAAGATCCACGCGTGCGACAAGACATTAAAAATCGTATGACAATCGAGAAAACTCTTGATTATCTCGTCAAAGTGAATACGAAATAACTACAAAATTTCGTTTAAATACTTGGTACGAACTTGCTTGACGGTAGCCCTCGGGTTAGCGTCAAGTTTTATTTCGCCGCCTAGAATATGATGTGGGTCAAAGGCGTTTTTGATGCGCTGGTAGAGCTCGACCTCGTTATCTGATAGCTGAGGATTAGTTACGATGGCCTTAGTGCGACCTTCTGGAGAACCACCAGAGATAGAGCCTTCACATTCGATGAGAATCTGGTTGAGATCCTTGATAAATTTAAGTGTAAAAGCGCGACCATCAATAGTACTGAATCTGATATCTGGGCGAACCTGGTAATTTCCTGTTGACATGGAGCCCATTACCGGCAAATCCATATCATAAGTTTGCTCTAACAACTTCAAGGCCGACAAAAATTCTGGCATTTTTTCAGCTGGGACGTAAAAGTCATCCGTCAATGGGGCGCGCTCGCCGTTTAGACTGTCGTTGAGGTAACTTCTACGCGCGGTCTCAATACGCCCAAAATCAGCGGTGTTATCGTCATTTTCGATGATGGCAGCCGCAGAATCAGGCAAAAGCCGCAACAATTTTGCCACCTTGCGCTTGGCTTTTCTAGCTTTATCGTCGAAGGAAATTAGCAAAAGATAGCCGTTATTGAATTTCTTCGAGAAAAGTGACATTTCTTTGCCATTTTCAGTAGCAGTGCTGAAAATTCGCATATCATAGAAGTTAATTTCGCGCGGATCGAGTGTTTTGGCACGCTTAATAAAATCGGCTACTTCAGCGGTGGAATTGAACGCTACCGCAAATCGGCGTAAGTCGGTTGGCAGCACTTCACAACGCAAAATCACCTCTGTAATAACGCCAAGTGTACCTTGAGAAGCAAAAAAGAGTGGTAACAGGTCAAAACTACGACCACGCTCACGATAAACTTGAGCAATTAACTCATAGCCGGCCGAATCAATGGTTGGTTTTTTGTCCAGATCAGAGATAACGTCAAAGTTATCTTCGATACTATTACTAATTTCGCGGTAAATTGCTCCTTCAAATGTAGATAGTCCTTTTTTATGCTCGAGAAAACGACGATTGAGGCGACTAGTTTGGATAACATCACCAGTCGAAACAACTGCTTCGAGACAATCAACGTAATAGTAAATACCGTTATATTTGCCACCAAAATCATCTGATACGAAATTGGCGATCAGCGAGCCAATAGTTTGGCGTGGATCGGCAGCAATTGGAAGGGTTAAGCCCTTAAGAGATAGGGCGGAATTAAGTTGTCCAAGCGTCACACCGGATTGCACCCGCACTAGGCGAGCGTGTTCATCGATTTCTTGGATGTGATTAAGTTTTTCAGTCGACAAAACAATACCCGACGAGAGATCGGCACCAGTTTTGTCAAGACCTGTACCCCTGATGGCGAGGTCTAAATGAGCATCTTTAACATGTAATTGATTAACAAAGCGGACAATTCGTCGCACATCTCCGGTATTTTCAGGAATTACGACCATCTTAGGTTCGACCCTAAGGATTGAATGGTCAGTCGAGTATTTTGAGAGTATTTCGGGACGATCATAAACATTCCCGACGATATGCTGATTGAGATATTTAGCGATTTTATTCATTTCCACCCTTTATTAATTAACCCTGGTGCCCGAGACTGGACTTGAACCAGCACGCCTTGCGGCATATGCTCCTAAGGCATACGTGTATACCAATTTCACCACTCGGGCATGGTTTAATTATAGCACTAGGCTTCGGATGAAGCAAGCTTCTTTGAAGAAAGATAAGCGACGAGGAGACCGGAGACTAATGCAAACGGCAAGAACTCCCCAACTTTTGAATCAACCTAGCTAAAATTCTTATGCTTTTTAGGCCCCGTAACAGGGGTCTTTTTGCTCTTGCTTTTTTATTCAATGTTTGTTATTATAAGTAAGTAATAAGGTAATAATTAAAGAGGTAATACATGGCTCACATTGAAGCGGTTAAAAGCAAGGGCAAAACATATTTGCGCATTGCTAAATCAGTATATATTCCAGAA
>Ga0181612_145146_pt1 | contig 68758 bp, 60 predicted proteins | sample HoacroProtozoa21_FD_119630 | JGI IMG/M metagenome (GOLD analysis project Ga0181612, IMG submission 119630) | Hoatzin crop microbial communities from Cojedes, Venezuel. Combined Assembly of Gp0051906, Gp0051904, Gp0051908
CCGGTATATCTCCTCAAACTCAGACGGGCTGCAGCGGCAAAAGTCCGCGTGACTTAAACCGATGCAGCCCAATCCGATACCATAGAGTTCAAGAATTCCTACTTGCTTTTTTTTTCGTCACCGGCCGCACCCTGTGAGGGTACCTGAAACGAGTATTCCGCCAGGGCGATAAGCCAGCTCACCAGTACCACGACAATGAGCGGCGTGGCACTGGTGATGACTTTCATCTGTTGCAGTTTCAGGTGTCCGTACCAGGCGAAGGTCATAAAGACATTCGACACGATGAGCAATACGACGGGTAATATCCAATTCATAACGGCCGCAAAATTACAGATATTTTTTCAATTGCCGTCATCCGTTGCGGTTTGTTGCCGCCTAATCCAAAAATATGCTCAATTGTTTGCAAGTGGACGGAATGTTTTGTATCTTTGTCCGCGTGTTGGAAAACATATCTTTTGCATTCACCTGACATGACTATCACAAACGAGACAGAACTGAAAGCGTTGCTTTCGCCGCAAATCCTCTCGAAAGAGACGGTGGCCGGATTAGAGAAACGGAATATTTACAGCGTGGGCGACTTGCGCCGGTATATCGCATCGGGCCGGTTGACGGCAGGCGTCAGGGGACTCAGCATGAAATCGCTGGCCGAGGTGACCAAGTTTTTCTCCGAGGCGCGCCGGAATTATCTCCACGACAGATATGAGGCGTTGAGCCGGAAGGGCTTGAGTATCAGGACCGTTCACTTTGTCGACAAGAAAGGCGGTTGTGAACGGTTGGTGGAACTGTTTGACCAGTCGCGCGAGGCGTATCAGACCTTGGCGCCGGGCCGTCAGATGACCAAGACGCTCGACGAACTGTACCGGTTTAACCAGGCCTTCAAGGGGGAATATCTGACCATCTGCCGGATGGACGAACGGGAGATAGGGCTCAACGCGATAGCCCTCCGGTTCGGTTTTCTGACGGAAGAGGAGCGCCGTTTTGTCCTTGACTTCCGGCTGCGTCACGGCGTATTGCCCGTCGTGTATATTCTCTACCGCTATATGCAGGTGTCGCAGGACAGGGGCGACAGGATTTACGCCTTGCGCTATGCGATGAAGGACGGTCAGACGCATACCGTGGACGAGGTGGGACGCCGCTTCATGATGACGCGGGAGCGGGCCCGGCAGATTGTGGCGGAGCAGATTCCGGCCGTCACGACCTTGGACTTCAGCGATGAGGACCTGGCGCAATATGACAGACCTGGCGGTCAGGCGTGTCTGGGACAGACGTCGCCCGAATTCCTGGCGCTGGCGGAAAAGGAACGGTTGGAAGGACCTTTCACGGCCTTTGCCGCCCTGCTGCGCCAGTTGACCGACACCATCGTCTACATGCGCGACACGTTGGTGCTGCTGGTCAGGCGCGACTTGGCCGCGCATGCCGACCTCGACGCCCTGGTCAGAAGTATAGACCGTCTGATGAGCTCCAGGAATCCGAAGGCCCTGATGATTGATTCTGACGTCATCACGGCGGATGTTCCGGAGGATTACCGCAAAGGCGCGGGGGAATTTGTCCGTCTGGTGCTGAAAGAGAAATACGGTGTCAGTCTGACCAGTGACGGTTATCTGTCGCTTCCCCAGAATACCATTGACGTGAGCATGGAACTGTATCAGATATTGGAAGAGGCGGGACATCCGATGCATCTGGACGACCTGTTCCGGGAGTTCAAGAAGAGATATCCCGACTACAAATACACCAGTCCGGCGCAGATTAGGCATTATCTGCTCAGAAGCGACAAGATAGGTTCTATCGGAAAGACGTCCACTTACGGACTCCTGGAGTGGGACAACGTGTATTTCGGCAGTATCCGCGACTTGCTTTCCGAGATATTGTCCACGGCTCAGGCACCGCTTTCCATCACCGACCTGATGGACAGGGTGCATGAAATCTATCCCCGGACGACGCGCAGCAGTGTGGAGTCGACCATGGCGAGCGACCCCAACCGCAGGTTTACGCTCTTCGAGGGCAATGTCTACGGCATTGCCGGAAAAAAATACGGCAGGGAGCGCAAGGTGTTCCAGCCCTCGTTCCGCACCCGTACCTTCGACGAGCGCATCCAGAAGATGAAGGAATTTATCGGGACCAATGGCCGCTTCCCGTATGCGGGAGGTGAAAAACCGGAAAGCAAGATGTACCGGTGGCTGTACAACTTCACCCACGGGGTCATTGAGACGACCGCGCACCAGCGCATGGTAGTGGAGGAGTTGTTCCGCTCTTATCCTGCGGCCGACTATCCGCGCACGCAGACCGAATACACTTTCAAGAAAAATTGCGAGGCGTATCTGGCATTCGTGAAAAGTCACGGGCGCCCGCCGGGAACGCGGGACGCCGAACTTTACCAATGGTTTTTCCGTGCGGGCAAGTCCGTGCAGAATGTCACGGATGCCCGTAAGGAAATGTATGATCGCCTGATTGAGGGGGTTAAGGCGTGTAACGTGTAACGATTTACAATTCCCAACCGATGGCGGATGCGCCGAGAACGGCAGCGCCGGCACCGTCGAGACTGCTGATGAGGAACTTGGCCTTGCCCCGGAAGATAGGCATGACGTGCTCCTCGTAGCTCTTCTTGATGGGATCCATAATCAAATCGCCCGCCTTGGTCAGTCCGCCGAAGAAGACGTAGGCCTCCGGACTGCAGAACGTGGTGAAGTTGGCACAAGCCTCGCCGAGGATTTCACCCGTCATCTCATACACGCGCAGGGCGAGTTTGTCACCCTTGTTGGCAGCCAAAGAGACGTCGAGCGACGTGATGTCCTCCGGTTTCATGTCGCGCAGCAGTGACGGTTCGTCGCCTGACGAGAGGAACTCGCGGGCCGTGCGGGCCACACCCGTAGCGGAACAGTAGGTCTCAAGGCATCCCGTGCGGCCGCATCCGCAGATGCGTTTGTGGTCGTGCGATACGGTGACGTGACCGAGTTCGCCGGCAAATCCGTCGCAACCGTAGACCATCTGTCCGTTGATGACGATACCGGAACCCACGCCCGTACCGAGCGTCAGCATGATAAAGTTTTTCATTCCGCGTGCCACACCGTAGGTCATCTCGCCCACGGCGGCGGCGTTGGCGTCGTTGGTCAGGCCCACGGGAATATTGTTCAACTTCTTGGAGAACATGTCGGCCAGCGGAACAATGCCTTTGCCCCAGGCCAGATTGGGCGCGTGCTCGATGGTGCCTTTGTAGAAATTGCCGTTGGGCGCGCCGATACCCATGGCCTTGATCTTGTCAATGCCGCCCACGGTGTCGATGATGGGCTGGAGGGCTTCCACGGAAGCGTTGACGAAATCTTCCGCCTCGGTGTATCCTTGCGTCTTGATGGCCGTCGTGGCCTTGATTTCACCGCGGCTGTCCACGATACCGAACACGGAGTTGGTACCGCCCAGGTCCAATCCGATAACATAGGGTTTCAATTCTTGGTTTTCCATATACATAAATAATTAATGATACTGCTGTCAGAAAGGGAGGCGCGCCCTGTGGCGCTTACCTTCCTGCAAATGTAGTGATTAAATCGGAACAGTCAAAGTTTTATAACGAAAATTTGCCTATCTCATGGAATTTTCGCAATTTTGCATCCGCAATGCCGTTTCAGTTTCATATAGATATTCTGGACTTAATCCTCAAGGGCGTCATCATCGGTGTCCTGGCCTCGGCTCCGATGGGTCCCGTGGGCGTGCTGTGCGTGCAGCGCACGCTCAACAAAGGCCGCTGGTACGGATTCGTCACCGGCGTGGGCGCGGCCCTGAGCGACATCATCTATGCGGGAATCACGGGGCTGGGCATGAGTTTTGTCATGGACCTGATAGAGAATCCGCAAAACAAATTCTGGTTGCAAATCTTCGGAAGCGTGCTGTTGCTCATCTTCGGCGTCTATTGTTTCCGCGCCAATCCCACGCGCAACATGCACATCAGCGGAATGAAAAAGGGGTCCTTGCTGTACAACGGCATCACGGCCTTCTTCGTGACCTTCTCCAATCCGTTGATTATCTTCCTCTTCTTGGCCACCTTTTCCCAGTTGGCCTTCGTCATTCCCAACCATCCTTTCGAGATGTCCATCGGTTACCTGAGCATCATCGGCGGCGCACTGCTCTGGTGGTTCGGTCTGACGTGGCTCATCGACAAGGTCAGGACCAAGTTTGACAAGGACGGCATCATCCTCATCAACCGCATCATCGGGAGTCTGGTGATTGTCTTCTCCCTCCTGTTTCTTATCGGTACGGTATTCAATCTCTATACTTTTCATTGGACCTGAGACGGGGGTCTTGAGAACGCATTATGTATATTTCCCAACAACTTAGAAAAGAAAATATCGCGGAATACCTGCTCTACATGTGGCAGGTGGAGGACATCATCCGCGCCTACGGCTGTTCGCTGAGCCGCATCCGGCGGGAGTACATCAGCCGGTTCGACTACACGGAAGAACAGAAAGACGAGTTGGCCGACTGGTACGGCAACCTGGTCCGCATGATGAACGAGGAGGGGCGCCGGGAGAAAGGGCACCTGCAAATCAATCAAATCCTGCTGGGCGACCTCATCGACCTGCATGCCCGGTTGCTGGAATCGTCCCGTTTCCCGTTCTACAGCGCACAGTATTATAAGGTGCTGCCCTTTATCGTGGAGCTCCGTCACCGCGGGGAGAAGGACGAAAACGAGATAGAGACGTGCTTCAACGCCCTGTACGGTGTGATGATGCTCCGTCTGCAGAAGAAGGAAATCAGTGCTGAGACGCAGCACGCCATCTCTGAAATCACCACGTTTATCGGTCTGCTGAGCGATTATTACAAGAAGGACAGGACCGAAGGACTGGAGTTTGACTGATTCCTTTCCCGAATATTGATACACAAAAGCATATACAAGACGACATGAATCCCGAAATAGAACGCCGGCGAACCTTCGCCATCATCTCGCACCCTGACGCGGGCAAGACCACGCTGACTGAGAAATTCCTGCTCTTCGGCGGTCAGATACAGGTGGCAGGTGCCGTGAAAAGTCATAAAATCCGCAAGACGGCGACGTCCGACTGGATGGATATTGAGAAGCAGCGCGGTATTTCCGTCTCCACGTCGGTGATGGAATTCGACTATTCTCCGCGTGAGGGCGTGGCTCCTTACAAGATAAACATCCTCGACACACCGGGTCACCAGGACTTCGCCGAGGACACTTACCGCACGCTGACGGCGGTGGATTCGGCCATCATCGTGGTGGACGGCGCCAAGGGCGTGGAGGCACAGACCCGCAAACTCATGGAGGTTTGCCGCATGCGCAACACGCCGGTGATTATCTTCATCAACAAGATGGACCGCGAAGGCCGTGACCCGTTCGACCTGTTGGACGAACTGGAGGCTGAACTTTCCATTCATGTGCGTCCGCTTTCGTGGCCGATCAACCAGGGAGCGAAGTTTAAGGGTGTCTACAACATCTACGAGGGCAAGTTGGATCTCTTCACGCCCGACAAGCAGCGCGTGACGGAAAAGGTGGAGGTGGACATCCAGTCGGAGGCGCTCGACATGCAGGTGGGGGCACAGGATGCCGCCCGATTGCGCGACGACCTGGAACTCATCGACGGCGTTTATCCCGAGTTTGACGTGGAAAGTTACCGCGCCGCCGAAACGGCGCCCGTCTTTTTCGGTTCGGCACTCAACAATTTCGGTGTGCAGGAACTGCTCAACTGTTTTGTGGAAATCGCACCGTCGCCCCGTCCCACGAAGGCGGAGGAACGGGAAGTGGAGCCCGACGAGAAGAAATTCACCGGTTTTATCTTCAAGATTACCGCCAATATTGACCCGAACCACCGTTCGTGTATCGCCTTCTGCAAGGTGTGCAGCGGCCGTTTCCAGCGCAACCAGCCCTATCTGCACGTGCGGCAGGGCAAGACATTGCGGTTTACGTCACCCACGCAGTTTATGGCGCAGCGCAAGTCTACCATCGATGAGGCCTGGGCGGGCGATATCGTGGGTCTGCCTGACAACGGAATCTTCAAAATCGGTGATACGCTCACCGAGGGAGAACAGTTGCACTTCCGCGGACTGCCGAGTTTCTCACCGGAGATGTTCAAGTATATCGAGAACGACGACCCGATGAAATCGAAACAGTTGGAGAAGGGAATCAACCAACTCATGGACGAGGGTGTGGCCCAGTTGTTCATCAACCAGTTTAACGGCCGCAAGATAATCGGTACCGTAGGCCAGTTGCAGTTTGAGGTCATCCAGTACCGCCTGGAGAATGAATACGGCGCCAAGTGCCGTTGGGAACCCGTCCATCTCCACAAGGCCTGTTGGATAGAGAGCGACGATGAGGCGGAACTGCAGAATTTCATGAAACGGAAATACCAGTACATGGCGAAGGACCGCGAGGGCCGCGACGTCTTCCTGGCCGATTCAGGCTATGTGCTCTCCATGGCGCAGCAGGACTTCAAGCACATCCGTTTCCACTTTACGTCGGAATTTTAAGCGTGGAGCGTTTAGCGAGATTACTTTTTAACGCTCCACGCTCCACATTTATTGTTCTACGAGGCGGACGGGACCCGAAAGACCCGACTCGACGGGCGCCCAACCGGCGTAGGACGACTTCTTGTAATGGATGTCCACCACGTTGATTTCCTTGAATTTCCGCCATTTCACACCCTGTCTGTCCATCTCCGCAATCCGGTTGGCGGGCAGATTGGTCACTTCCACGCGTAGCGTGTTCTTGCCTTTCTTCAACAGGCGGCCGCAATCCACGGTGAACGGAACGGCCCATGCCGTACCCGCCGGTTGACCGTTGATATAGACTCGGGCACTCTCGCGCACGTCGCCCAGGTGGAGCTGCCACTGTTTCTCACTTTCTTCCTGACTCAGGGTGAAGGTCGTCTCGTACACGCCGGTGCCCGTCAGTACGGCCAAGGTATCGTCGAGTGTCTCCCAAGTGTGAAGCGCAGGGAGCGAATACCGTTTGTCCGTCGCAGGAACCGACTCGATAAACGACAGTATCCACGGACCCGTGATGACTTTTTCCGTCGGTCGTTTCTTGCGTACCGGCATCGTCTTCAGAGAGGAAGGCAAGGTATGCGAACAGGTGCGGAGTATCATCGAAGCCCCGCTTGGCAAGTCGACGAGTACGCTGTCGTCCGCCGTGACGGCCCTCCGGATACTGCCGTCCATGGGTTGGAACACGGCGGCGTCCTGGAACGGCACCGTAAGCGGTATCATTTCCCGGAAGTCGCGTGGCGTGAGATTGGCGATAAAGTACAGGTAACCGTCATCAGTGCGCTTGCGGATCGCGCGCAGTCCTTTGCGCCGCATCGTTTCAGGACGGGCCGCTTGCGACAGGTTGCTGTCGTCGGTACCGTAAATGATGCAGGCGCCTTCGCTCTGAAGTGAGTCGACGTGCGCCCTGACACGCTCCGTCAACCGGTTGTGGCGGTCAGGGATAATGAGTGCCTTGTAGCGCGTTCCGCCCTCGGTCTGCAACATGCCGTCGCGGAATTCCGTCGAAAGCAGGTAACGGTCGCTGATGTAATCGCAGTCGTAACCCAGGGAACCGATGGCGGTGACGGTCCGGATAAACTCCGGTGCCTTCCTGTCCATCGAATTGATGTCGAACATCATGAGCAGTTCGCCTTTCCCTGTATTCTTCCGCCAAAGGTCCCTGACGGGCAGATACACCAGGAAATCATTGTCGGGCAGGGAAGATTGCAGCATACTCTGGCAGCGCTGGATATACGACATCAGTCCGTCGGCGTCGCGCCAGATGCTGTTGTTCGGCGACATGTCCACCGAGGCATAGAAGCGCCAGCCCGGCCAGGGGTCGTCTTTGGGCGAATAACAGGTGCCGTGGAAAAGGACACGGTTGACACCGCAGGTGTACATGAGGTCCAAATCGGGTTTCATCTGCGAGAGCGACGTGCGGAAATGCTCGGTCAACCAGGTGAAGGTCTCGCTCGACACCAGCGGTTTACCGGTGATATGGGCCGCCGATGAGGCGTATTTCAACATGGACACGTCACAGAAATTCCTGCGCGTGAATCCCGAGTCGGTGCGCAAACCTTTGATACCGAAGTCGGACAGGCCGAATCCTTCGATTTCCGGAATGTCCACGGCGGCATAGACATCAATCAGATTGGCCGGAGAACCGTGGGCCTGATTGCGCGTCCGGGCCCCGTGACTGTGCGCCCAGGCCGTCCATTGCTCGGTAAAATTCTCCAGAAGCAGTTCTCCGAGCGTCTCGCGGTAGTCGCTCAATACGTCAGGCTGGCGGTCGACGAGGGCGTCAAGGCGCGTTTCCAGGGGATAACCGCGCCGCTTTCGGAATTCATCCAGCAGCGATGGCGTCCAGTCGGCACGGTACACTTCATAGGAATCGTTGAAAAACGTATTGGGGTAGGGCGTGCCGCTCTCCTCGAAAGCCCTGTCGAAACGTTCCAGGTAATGCTTTACCGCCTGTCGGTCGAAATGGTCGATGACCCATCCTTCACCGCCGGGCGCGGCCCGTTTCACCTTCTGTCGGGTGCGACTCTCATAGAGGGCGATGATGCGCCAACTGCCTTTGCAGGGTGCTTTCCACCGGAGCAGACCGTCGCTGTGGCACGAAGTGATGTCAAAGGCCTTGCCGCCAAGGAACGCCATGACTCGTTTGAGCGTGGCGTATGGTTTTTCTTTTTCCTCCACCGACAAGGGAAGGGAGAATTTCCGGCCCACGACCGTCGTGTCCTTGAAAATGACTTTGCAGGCGGCTTCGGACAACGGGACCTCAGGACCGCCGAAAGGCCAGCCCGTTCCGGTGTTCATGTCGGTCTGGATACCGTTTCTCCTGCCTTCTTCCTCGGTGAGGCGCAACATGCGCATCCATTCGGGCGAGAGGAAGTCAATCTCGTTTTTCTCATTGCCCTGTACACCGTAAATGGGTGTTATCTCCACCGTTCCGATGCCTTTGCGGGCATATTCGCCGAGCATCCATTTGAGATTGTCCTCGTCCACCGCGCTCCCCGGCCACCACCAACGGGTGCCCGCCTTGGCCTCAATGGCGGGTTCGGGCCACGACTGTGCCGTGGCGTCAACCGCTGACGCCAGTATCAGCAACACACTGAGGAAGAGTCTCATGGCCGTTTGAGCAATTGGTAATACTCCGTTGCACCGAGCAGGAAACAACCGGTGCCGTAATCCTCAAAGTCGGGCAGTTTGTCGAAGGCCAGCGGTTGACCGTCCGACGGTTGCTTGCCGGTGCCTTGTACCCAACCCAGGCATCCGTCGTCGTGCACGCACGTCTCCATGCCTTGCCAAATCCTGTCGCAGACGGGCCGGTATTTCTTTTCTTTGAGCAGTCCTTCGCGGATGCCCCAGGCCAGACCGTAGAGAAACAGTGACGGACCGCTGAGTTCCTTGCCGCCGAACGTGACGGGCGACACCAGACTGACGTTCCAAAGTCCGTCCTCGCGCTGGCATCTCAGGAGGGCTTTCGTCATGCGGAGGTAGTCTTTCCTGAGCTGTTTGTAATACGGGTCGTGCCTGTCCAGGTCGCTCATCACCCGTACATAGGTGGCATACACCCATCCGTTGCCCCGGCTCCAGTAGCAGTTGTGGCCGTCTTTCTCCTTATAGGGCGGCACGAAATCCTTGTCACGCCACCAGAGTCCTTCCTTTTCGTTGAACAGTCCGCCGGCCAGGGTGTCGCGCGTCCAGGTGTACATCTTCATGGCATGGTCGATATAGCGCCTCTCACCCGTGATTTTGTACATCTTGGAATACACGGGCATGGCCATCTGGATGGCGTCTATCCAGGTCCACCAACCGATTTTGGTCTGCATCTGGTAATCCAGATTGGCCTTGACATGAACGATTTTCTCCTCCGAAGGCGCCTGTTGATACCGTATGAGATACGTCTGTTGGCAACATTGGTTGTCGGCATTGCAGGCCTCGATGCCGCCGCGGGCCGTCCATTGGTGGAAAGACGCCCAACGGTCGGTGTAGTCCAAGTAGGCCTTGGCGGGGTCTATGGCGTAGAGCGCCATCAGTCCCTCGTAGTAAACGGCCCGTGTCCAGAGATTGCTGGAACGGATTTTCTTGACGTTGGTGGGCAGGGTGGGGTCGGCATACTTCTCCATGAAATATCCGTTGACCTTGCGTGCGGTGCTCAATACGCCTTTGGCAGTCTGGGCATAAAGACTTATAGCGCACGAAATCATGGTCAGTGTTAAGACGATTCTTCTCATGTCAGGGTGTTTGAAAACGGTAAAGGGGAACGAATATTCCCCTTACCTTATTTATATATAATAATGTGTCGCTTATTTTATGGCGATGATTTCCGTCTTTTCGGAATTGAAATAAAACGTGTTCTGGTAGCGGGCGGTGTCGGACTTGCCGATAATCTCGTATTTCACGCGGGTGAAATACAGCGTACCGGCCTTGCGCGTAGTGTCCTTCGGCGTGAGCATACCGTCGGGAAGGGGACCGAACTGTTTTTGTGCGGCGAGTCCGCGCAAAAGGGAATTGACGGCGGCATGACTCAATACGCTCGTGGAATCCATCCGGGAAAAACCGATTACCGACAGACTTTTGCCTTCGGGCACCTGTACGTGCGCCTCCAGGAAGTCGCGCACTTGCCGTTCGGCCTTGTGCTCCGGACTGGAACAGGCAGTCAGGAGCAGCAGGACCGACAAGGGCAGGAGATGTCTTTTCATCATGATCATGCTGGGATTTATTTCTCCGGAATGTTCTTGAGGATTTCCAGAAGGTGGTCCCAGACCATCTGTACGGTAGGAATGTGCAGACGCTCGTCGGGCGAATGGACGCCGCGGAGCGTGGGACCGAACGACACCATGTCCAGGTTGGGATACTTCTCCGAGAAGAGTCCGCACTCCAGTCCGGCGTGGATACCGATGACGAGCGGGTCCTTGTGGAAGAGTTTCCGGTAGGCTTCCACGGTGATTTTGGTCAGTTGACTGTCGGCCCGCATCTTCCAGGCGGGATAACCGTCGCCCTGCACCACCTCCGCACCGGCCAGTTGGAAGACGGCCTTGACGGTGGCGGCCTGGTTGTCGAGGGCGCTCATCACGTTGCTTCGCTGGGAAGCCACGATGCGCACCTGTCCTTCGGCGGTCTCCACACTGGCGATATTGCTCGACGTCTCCACGAGCCAGGCGATTTCCTCATCCTGACACATGGCGAAGACGCCGTTGTCCACGGCCTGAAGCGCCTGAACGAGTCGGGTGCTTGTCTGCAATGGCAGTACGTCGGTCTTTTCCGTGCTTTGCAAGGTGAAGTCCATGTTCTTCTCCGTGACGTGGTATTCTTCCTCCACTTCAGACACAAACACGTTCCAGTCGGCCTTCACCTGTTCCTTCTTGTCTTCTGGAACGGCGAACACGGCCACACCGTCGCGGGGGATGGCGTTGTGGAGTTTGCCGGCGTTCAGCGAGGCCAGGCGCAGTCCGTGACGCTCCTGCACGAGGTAAAGGAAACGCGCGATGAGTTTGATGGCATTGGCCCGTTTCTTGTTGATGTCGTCACCGGAGTGTCCGCCGATAAGACCTTTGAGGGCGGCGCGCATGAAGAACCAGCCCTCGGGGGCTTTCTCGCGCGAGAAAGTGAACGTGGCCGTCGTGTTGCGGCCTCCTGCGCAGGAGACGAAAATCTGTCCTTCGTCCTCCGAGTCGAGGTTGATGAGCATGTCGCCCGTCATGAATCCGGCCTCCATGCCTTCGGCGCCGGTCAGTCCGGTCTCCTCGTCGCGGGTGAAGACACACTCTATCGGACCGTGCTCGATGTCGTCACTGTCGAGGATCGCCAGTTCGATGGCGTCTCCGATACCGTCGTCGGCACCGAGCGTCGTGCCCTTGGCCTTCATCCATTCACCGTCCACATAGGTCTGGATGGCGTCTTTCTCGAAGTCGAAATCCACGTCGACGAGTTTCTCGCACACCATGTCCATGTGACTTTGCAGGATGACCGTCTTGCGGTTTTCATAACCCTTGGTGGCGGGTTTGCGGATAATGACGTTGCCGGTGGCGTCCACCTGGGTGTCAAGACAGCGGCTCTCACCGAACGATTTCAGATACTCAATCATTTTCTCCTCGTGCTTGGAAGGACGGGGAATGGCGTTGATTTTGGCAAACTGCTCAAAAACGCGGGCGGGTTTTAATGTACTATTATTCATTTATTTATGTTATTTTATTTTGTCGTTAATTGAAATTCTATTAACTTTGCGGAGCAAATTTAAGAAAAATGAATGAAACTTTGCTCCTCGGCGTGTTAATAATTGCTATAGCGGTGGCTCTGCTGTCCGTGAAAGTGATTTTCCGCAAGGGAGGAACGTTCTCTTCTCAGCATATTCACGACAATCAGGCGCTTCGCAAAAAAGGCATCCATTGCGTTCTCGACCAGGACAGGGAGGCCCGCGCAGAGCGGAAGCACGCCGTGAGTGAGCATTCGGACAAATAATCAAATCATAGAAATAAGGAAAATGAAAAAGAGCCTTTTGAGTATTTTGGCCATGACGGGAGTCGCTTTGGCCATGACTTCTTGCGACAAACAGCCGCAGCAGACCGACGCCAAGAGCGCACAGCAGGCGCCGACAGAGTTGAAAATCGCCTTTGTGGAGGTGGATTCCATCATGACGCAATACACTTTCTGCAAGGAGCAGTCGCTCGTCTTGGAGAAGAAGAGTCAGAACATCCAGAACACCATCAATGCCAAGGGTCAGCAATTGCAGCAGGCCGCTGCCAATTTCCAGCAGAAACTGCAGCAGAACGCCTACACGCGCGAGCAGGCTGAGGCCATCCAGGCCAACCTGCAGAAGCAGGACAACGACCTGCGTGCCCTACAGCAGCGCCTCGGCAACGAGTTTGCCGCCGAGACGGAGAAGTTCAACAACGCCCTGCGCGACTCCATTCAGCATTATATCGCACAATATAATAAGGACAAGAAATTCACGCTTATCCTTACCAAACAAGGCGACAACCTGCTCTATGCCGACAAGGCCCTCGACATCACCAGTGAACTTGTTGACGGATTGAACAAGGCTTACAAACCGTCCAAGAAGGCTGCCGCGGCAGAAAAGAAGGACGAGGCTGCCGCCAAGAAGGAAACACCGGCCAAGAGTGCCGCCAAGAAATAAGCGGCAGACCATGACGCGTAAGCAACGTTACGCATACGTCTTGGACTATTTCCGGGAGAAAATGCCCGAGACCCATACGGAGCTGGAATACGGAAGTGTATTCCAGCTCCTTGTGGCTGTGGTGCTCAGTGCCCAATGCACCGACAAACGGGTGAATCAGGTAACGCCCGAACTCTTTTTACACTATCCCGACGCCCGCAGTATGGCGGCGGCCGAACCCGAGGACGTCTATGAATACGTGCGTAGCGTGTCGTATCCCAATGCCAAATCCGAGCATCTGGTGGCGATGGCCCGCAAGATCATGACCGGTTTCGGCGGCGAAGTGCCCGACGATATGACGGATTTGCTGTCGCTTCCCGGTGTGGGCCGCAAGACGGCCAACGTGATTCAGGCCGTGGCCTTCGGTAAGAGTACGATGGCGGTCGACACGCATGTCTATCGCGTCAGTCACCGTTTGGGTCTGGTCAGTGAGCGAGCCGACACGCCTTACAAGGTGGAAATGGAACTCATGAGGCATATTCCCGCCGCCGATGTGCCCAATGCGCACCACTGGTTGTTGCTCCACGGCCGCTATGTCTGCACGAGCCGCCGTCCGAAATGTGCGGTATGCGATTTGGCCGCCGTTTGTCCGAACAGAGAAGGATAAAGTGTTCCGTTTTTCTCAAAACTTCATCTTTTTGGTCAGTTTTGCGAAAAAAACTGCAAAAGTCTTTTGATATTTAAAAAAAGTATCTACTTTTGCACCGTCAAAAATATGTCGGGCTCCGGTCCGGCGATGTATAACTAAAATAGACGTTATGAAAAAATTAATGATTGTGGCAGCCTTGATGCTGTCTTCAGTAGGTGCTTTCGCACAGAATGCAGTTGGACAAATTACCCTTCAACCTAAAATCGGTTTGAACGTAGCTAACGTTACTGATGGCGGTGATGCACGTATCGGTCTTGCAGCAGGTGCTGAATTAGAATATGGCCTTGCAGATATTGTTGGCATCAGCGCTGGCGCTATCTATTCAATGCAAGGTTCTAAAGGTGACTATGGAACACTGAAAGCTGACTACATCAACATTCCCATCATGTGCAATGTTTACGTAGTTAAAGGACTTGCAGTTAAATTAGGTATTCAGCCTGGTTTTAAGGTAAACGATAAGGTTGAGATTAAGACCGGTATCAGCGGTATCGGAGACATTGAGCGCGACATTGATTTGAAAAGCTTCGACTTCTCCATCCCCGTGGGTCTGTCTTACGAGCTCCCGACCATTCCTCTGGTGATTGACGCCCGTTACAACTGGGGTCTGACAGAGATTGCAAAAGATTATGACCACAAGAACAGCGTGTTCCAGTTCACCGTGGGTTACAAGTTTGCTCTCTAATCCGCCACAAGTAAAATAACAAAAGGAAGACTTCGGTCTTCCTTTTTTGTTTTCTCTTTAAAACTCCACGACGGTAATTCCGCTTCCGCCCAGTTGGATGCGCTCGTCGGCGAAATGCCTGACGTTGGGCTCTGAGGCAAGATACTGACGCACCAGTTGACGGAGGATGCCGTCGCCCTTGCCGTGGAGGATTCTCACTTGCGACATACCCACGAGAATGGCGTCGTCGATGAAGTGCTGGACGGCCAGCAGGGCCTCATCGCCCCGCATGCCGCGGAGGTCCAACTCGTGATGGAAGTTTTTCTGGTGTTCGTCGATGGTCTCCCGTGTCGTTTTACTGATGCGGTAGGCCGCCGGTTTCTCTTCTTTCTTCTTGGCCGTGGCCAGCGTCAACTGTTCCGTCTTGACGCGGGAACGGACATCGCCGAAGATGACGACGGCGTTGTGACCTTTCACTGATTCAACCTTGCCCGTGGAAGTGGTGCCCTTGATGCGTACGGTATCACCCGCATGGATTTCCGCCGCTGGCGTTTCGCTCTCCTGACGCACGGGAGCGAGAACGGCGGCCTGGGTTTCTTTCTCCTTCCGGATGCGGGCTTGTTGTTTCCGTTCTTCCTTCCTTTGGCGGCGCGCCAGGATTTGCTGCATCTTCTTTTCTATCCACTCGTCGTTTTTCTGTCGGTCGATGGCCGACACTTCCTGCGAGAATTCCTCCAAATCCTCGCGTAGCCGTTTGGTGGATTCCTTTTCCGCCTGCTGCTCGCGGATTTCCCGGATGGTGTTCTCTATCCGTTTGTTGGCCTCCTTGAGCAGCGCCTCGGCCTCTTCCTTGGCCTTCTTGAGGATTTGCTTGCGCTGCTGGTTGATGTCGGTAAGACCCTCGTCGTAGCGGGCAATGGCTTTCTCGATGTCTTTCTCGCGCTGGTGGATGGTCTGGCGCTTGCCTTCCCAATACCGCTTGTCGCGCACGATGTCCTGCAGGTACTTGTCGCTCTGGATGTAATCGCTGCCCACGATGGCCGAGGCATCCCGGATGACCTCTTCGGGAATGCCGGTCTTGCGGGCGATTTCAATGGCAAACGAACTCCCGGGCCGTCCGATTTCCAGTTGGAAGAGGGCCTGCATCTCCTTGCGGTCGTAGAGCATGGCGCCGTTGACCACGCCTTCGTGGTCGTCGGCAAAGTGTTTCAGGTTCTGGTAGTGGGTGGTGAACACGCCGAAGGCTTTCTTCTGCCAGAACTGTTTGAGCACGGCCTCTGCGATGGCGCCGCCGATTTGCGGTTCGGTACCCGTACCGAACTCGTCTATTAATAATAAGGTGTCGCCGTCGGCCTGCCGCATCATCTGTTTCATGTTGAGCAAATGCGATGAGTAGGTGCTCAAATCGTTCTCGATACTCTGTTCGTCGCCGATGTCAATCATGATGTTGCGGAAGACGCCCGCATGGGAACGCTCGCTCACGGGAATGGAAAGACCGCATTGCAACATGTATTGCAGCAGGCCGGTGGTCTTCAGACAGACCGACTTTCCGCCGGCGTTGGGACCGGAAATGATGAGCAGGCGTTTGTCTTCCGTCAGCATGATGTCGAGCGGAACGGCCTTCTTGCCCTGTTTTTCCAGTGCTTTGCGCAGCAGGGGATGTACGGCATGGATGAAATCTATCATCGGGCGTTGCTCCACTTCGGGTTCGATGGCCTCCATCTCGCGGGCCAGTGCGCTCTTGGCCTGAATGAAATCAACCGACGCCAACAGGCGGAACGAGAACAGGATGTCCTGGATGCGCGGTCGGATTTCCTTGCCCATCTCAGTGAGGATGCGGACAATTTCCTGGCGTTCTTCTCCTTCCAACTCCCGAATGCGGTTGTTGGCCTCCACCACTTCCGCCGGTTCGATGAACACGGTCTTGCCCGTGGCACTCTCATCGTGGACGATGCCGCGTATCTTCCGTTTCAAGGCGGGCGCTACGGGAATGACCAGACGACCGTCACGCAAGGTGGGCGCGACGTCTTTTTCCACCAGTCCGTCCTGTTGGGCGCGCCTGAGAATACCGTTCAGAATGCGGGAAACGCTGCCTTCGGCCTGTGCGATTTGCCGGCGGATGTCGGCCAGTTGCGCGGATGCGTCATCGCGCATGTTGCCGTGTTCGTCGAAAATACCGGCAATGCGCGCCGAAAGGGCAGGAAACGTGACCACGCCCGTGGTGAGCCGTCGCAGGGAAGGGTAGGGATTCTCCTCGTCCCGTGTCAGGAAGGTGACGATACCCTTGACGGTATCGAGCGTGCGCCCCAGGGCAAACAGTTCGTCACACTCCAGGTGCGTGCCTTCGAGGCGCAGTCGGGCAATGGCTTCGCGGAGGTCGAAGAAGTATTGCATGGGGAAGTCGTCGGCCGTTTCCATGAGTCGTCGGAACTCGCGTATCTGGTTGAGCCGGTTGTTCACGTCATCGGCCTTGGCGGAAAAGGCCATGACGTCCACCATTTCCTTGCCCAACTGACAAAGACAATGTTTCCGGAGCCAGGCGCGGATGTCCGCAAAACCGGTCTTTTCCTCAAAATTGGAAGGATATATCATGTCGCGTTTATTTTTTCAGTCAATGAGGCAACGGCATCCCTGAGGTCGTCTTCAAAGCGTCCGGGCGTCATGAGGAAGTCTTCCTTGCCGCCGGCCAGGTCCTGATAAAGCGCAGGATTCATCTGTCCGGCATAGTCGGCGATGGCCTGACGGATGTCGTCTTTCTGCCATTCCATTCCGCTGTGCGCGTAGACTTGCTGTTTCTGGTGGAAGAAACAATAGGCCGTTTCGATGCTGTCGCGTGTTATCATTTGCCTTCAGGTTGGTCGTATCCTGTCGGGCGCATTTGCCGTTGACGCTCGCTGTAGACGTAGCCGTGGGCCGACAGGTAGGTCTTCAGACGTTCCACGTCCTGGTCAAAACAGGCGCAAAGGGATTCGAGCGTGTCGAATTCCTCATCGCGGAGCAGCATGTTGATGCTCGATACCAGGATGGCGGGATCGTGGGGCAAGTGGTCCATGAGCGGGATAGTTGTCTAATCGGTTGCAAACTTACGCATTTTTTTTCTGACTGCCAAATATGTCAGTCGGTCGCTGACATTTTTGCCGTTTCTCCATTTTGGCACGGTTTTCGATAGGCGATGGTTGTCGGTCGGATGACGACGGACGGAAAGTATAATATACAGACTCAAAATAATTATTGTATGATGAACATTAAACCTTTAGCAGACCGCGTGTTGGTATTGCCGGCACCGGCTGAAGAGAAAGTTGGCGGTATCATTATTCCTGATACGGCAAAAGAGAAACCCCTTCATGGTAAAGTAGTGGCTGTGGGCAACGGTACGAAAGACGAGCAGATGGTGCTCAAGGAAGGCGACCAGGTGCTTTACGGCAAGTATAGCGGTACGGAATTGGAGTATGAGGGAGAAAAATACCTCATCATGCGTCAAAGCGACGTGCTGGCAGTAATTAACGGATAATTTGTATAACGCTAAAAAATCAAGAAAATGGCAAAAGATATTAAATTTGACATGGATGCCCGCGACCTTCTGAAAAAAGGTGTGGACCAGTTGGCTAACGCCGTCAAGGTAACGCTGGGCCCGAAAGGCCGCAACGTGGTAGTAGAGAAAAAGTTTGGCGCTCCCCAGATCACCAAGGACGGTGTGACGGTCGCCAAGGAGATTGAATTGGAGGATAAGTTTGAGAACACGGGCGCCCAACTCGTCAAGAGCGTGGCTTCCAAGACGGGTGACGATGCCGGTGACGGTACGACCACGGCTACGATTCTGACCCAGGCCATTGTGAACGAGGGCTTGAAGAACGTGACCGCCGGTGCCAACCCGATGGATCTGAAGCGCGGTATCGACAAGGCTGTCGCCAAGGTGGTGGAGCACATCAAGAACGCCGCAGAGAAGGTGGATGACAATTACGACAAGATTGAGCAGGTGGCTACCGTCTCAGCCAACAACGACGCTGAGATCGGCAAACTCCTGGCCGATGCCATGCGCAAGGTAAGCAAGGACGGTGTCATCACCATCGAGGAAAGCAAGAGCCGCGACACCTACATCGGTGTGGTGGAAGGCATGCAGTTTGACCGCGGTTATCTGTCCGGTTATTTCGTGACCGACGCCGACAAGATGGAGTGCGTGATGGAAAATCCGTACATTCTGATTTACGACAAGAAGATTTCCAATATCAAGGACTTTCTGCCCATCCTGCAGCCTGCTGCCGAATCCGGCCGTCCGTTGCTCGTCATCGCCGAGGACGTGGATTCCGAAGCACTGACCACATTGGTCGTCAACCGTCTGCGTGGCGGTCTGAAAATCTGTGCCGTGAAGGCACCTGGCTTCGGCGACCGTCGCAAGGCCATGTTGGAAGACATCGCCGTCCTGACCGGCGGTATCGTCATCAGTGAGGAAAAGGGTCTGAAACTCGACCAGGCCACGTTGGAAATGCTGGGTACCTGTGACAAAGTGACAGTCAGCAAGGACAACACGACGATTGTCAACGGTGCCGGTGACAAGCAGGCCATCGCCGACCGTGTGGCTCAAATCAAGAATGAAATCGCCAACACGAAGAGTTCCTACGACAAGGAGAAGCTCCAGGAGCGTTTGGCCAAACTCGCCGGTGGCGTGGCCGTCTTGTATGTCGGTGCCAACAGTGAGGTGGAGATGAAGGAGAAGAAAGACCGTGTGGACGATGCCTTGTGCGCCACGCGTGCAGCCATTGAAGAAGGTGTTGTGGCCGGTGGCGGTACTACATACATCCGCGCACTGGACGCCCTGACCGACTTGAAGGGCGACAACGCCGACGAAGAGACCGGTATTCATATTGTGGCCCGCGCCATTGAGGAACCGCTTCGTCAGATTGTGCACAATGCCGGAGGCGAAGGTGCCGTGGTCGTACAGAAGGTCCGCGAGGGAAAAGGCGACTTCGGTTACAACGCCCGTCTCGACAAATACGAGGATTTGCGTGAAGCCGGTGTGATTGATCCGGCCAAGGTGGCCCGTGTCGCCCTGGAGAACGCAGCCTCCATTGCCGGCATGTTCCTGACCACCGAGTGTCTGATTGTGGACAAACCGGAGGAAAAACCGGCCATGCCGATGGGTAATCCGGGAATGGGCGGCATGATGTAATGCCTGTTCCGGACGACTGATAAATGTGGTTTTTGTAAACCCAACATAACAAAACGGGGGCGAGTCGAATGACTTGCCCTCTTTTTTTGTTGTTTTTCTTCTTTTCGGGCAATTTTATATCATTTTATTTTTGCGGGAAATCAGATTTTGTCTAAATTTGCAATCGAAATAAAGAGAAAGTGTCGGACTGGGTCCGAAAAAGATATTTTTTTGATTTGTTTTAGTAGATTAGTTTTTAAGTAGTTTGTTTTTGAAAATCGGTTGTCGTGACGACATCCGATTTTTTTGTTTATATAAATCATTCATAATGGTGGTTTGTTTGCGGGATTTTTCGTAATTTTGCAGCATGGACATGAAAATCAATTGGGGCAAAGTATTGCTTTTTGCCGTTGTTACGGGCGGTCTGGTCTTGATTACCGGGTCTTTTCTGATGACCTTGGGCATTCTGCTGATTCTCTTTGTCCTGGATTATGCCGTGACTTCATGGGCGGAAAAACACAGTAAAAATCGCTGAAATGGATCAACTCACACAATTATACACCTCGTGGAAAGGTTGTCCTCCCGACAGGGTGGAGCAAATGCCTGGCGCGGGGAGCAATCGCGCGTACTACCGGATGACGGCCAAGGACGGTTCTTCCGTGGTGGGGGTCATCGGTACGAGCAGGGACGAGAACCATGCCTTCGTCTATCTGTCGCGCCATTTCATGCGGCGCAAGTTGCCGGTGCCCGAAGTACTGGCCGTCAGCGATGACGAATTGCGCTATCTGGAAGCCGATTTGGGAAGCGTGTCGCTCTTTGACGCGCTGCAAGGCGGCAGGGCTGCAGGCGGCCGTTACAACCAGCAGGAGAAGAATCTCCTCAAACGGGTGATTCGCGCCCTGCCTGAAATCCAGATCAGAGGTGCCCGCGGACTGGACTGGTCCAACTGCTATCCCCAACCGGAATTCGATACCGACAGCGTGCTGTTCGACTTGAATTATTTCAAATATTGCTTCCTGAAAGCTACGGAGATAGATTTTCACGAACTGAAACTGGAGGCCAACTTCCGGTTGCTGGCCAAGGATTTGACTTCCGAGAAGATGGAATGTTTCCTGTATCGCGACTTCCAAGCCCGCAACATTATGTTGGACGCGAAAGGGAATCCGTATTTTATTGACTTTCAGGGTGGTCGGAAAGGCCCGTTCTATTACGACGTGGCTTCCTTCCTGTGGCAGGCATCTGCCAAATATCCTTTCAAATTGCGCCGTGAACTGGTATCTGAATATTATGACTCACTGAAACATTATACGGAAGTACCTTCGGTACGCCACTTCGTGGAACGCCTGAGCCAGTTTGTCCTGTTCCGCACGCTGCAGGTGTTGGGCGCCTACGGTTTCCGCGGTTACTTTGAACGGAAACGTCATTTTGTGGAAAGCATTCCGCCCGCCATCGACAACCTCCGGCAGTTGCTGAAGATGCAGCATGCGTTCCCTTATCCTTACCTGATGGAAATTCTCCGTCAACTGACGGAATTGCCGCAGTTCGCACGCATCGAACAGACGGCGGCCAACCGTGCTGACGGGTTCAAGACCGCCGATCAGAACATCTATCGGGCCAATCCGCAAGACGGTCCGGCCACTTATTCCAAATACGACGGCAAGGGTCCGCTGGTGGTCAAGGTCTTCAGTTTTTCGTATCACAAGGGAATACCGGAGGATACGTCGGGCAACGGTGGCGGTTACGTGTTCGACTGCCGCAGTACGCACAACCCCGGCAGGTACGAACCGTACAAAAAACTGACGGGACTGGACGAACCGGTCATCCGTTTCCTGGAGGACGACGGGGAGATTCTGACGTTTCTGGACCACATTTATCCTTTGGCCGACCACCATGTGAGGCGGTATATCCAGCGCGGTTTCACCTCCCTGATGTTCTCTTTCGGCTGTACGGGCGGTCAGCACCGCAGCGTCTATTGCGCCCAACACCTGGCCGAGCACATTCATGACAAGTTTGGCGTAGAGGTGCAAGTCTGCCACCGCGAACAGGATATCCGGCAGACGCTTGCTGCGAGAAAGGAGGAAAAGGCATGAGACAGGCCATGATTTTCGCTGCCGGACTTGGCACGCGACTCAAACCGCTGACCGACACGATGCCCAAGGCCCTGGTCAGGGTAGGAGGCCAACCGTTGTTGCAGCGCGTGATTTTCCGTTTGCGCGATGCGGGCGTCAGCAGAATGGTCGTCAACGTGCATCATTTCGCCGGCCAAATCATGGATTTTCTTAAGGAAAACGACAATTTCGGACTGGACATCCGCATCAGTGACGAAAGTGACAGACTGCTGGAAACAGGCGGCGGCATCAGGAAAGCGCGCCATTTCTTTGACCGGCATAAACCCGTCTTGATTCACAATGTCGACATTCTCAGCAATGCCGACATAGACGTGCTCTACCGTCAGGCGGAAAATGCGGACGCGGTCCTGCTCGTCAGTGACCGCAAGACCAAGCGCTACCTGTTGTTCGACGATGACATGCGCCTTAAAGGATGGACTCATGTGGAGACCGGAGAAGTCAAATCGCCTTACCCCGACCTTCACGTGGCCGATTACAGGCAGTTGGCCTTTTCTGGAATTCACCTGATACACCCCCGCCTGTTCCCGCTGATGGACACCTTCGGAGACAAGTTCGGCATCATCGACTTCTATCTGTCCGTGTGCGGCAAGTGCCGTATTCAGGGCGTCACGCAAGACGGTCTGCGCCTGTTGGACGTCGGAAAACAGGACACCCTTGCGGCAGCAGAGGAATTTTTGAAGAAATAATCAGTATACAATGCAACAGAAAATCATTATTTTGGACTTCGGTTCACAGACCACCCAACTGATCGGACGGCGTGTGAGGGAACTGGATACCTTTTGTGAAATCCTCCCTTACAACAAGTTTCCGGAGAATGAGGAGGGCATTATCGGCGTCATTCTGAGCGGTTCGCCGTATTCCGTCCACGACAAGGAGGCCTTCCACGCCGACCTGGAGCGGTTTGTGGGCAAGTATCCCGTCTTGGGCATCTGTTACGGAGCACAGTTTATCGCCCATTCCCTGGGCGGACGCGTGGAGAAGACCGACACCCGTGAGTACGGTCGGGCCAATCTGGTCTCTTTCGACAGGGAAGACCCGCTCTTCCAAGGTTTCGACGACCGCTCGCAAGTGTGGATGAGTCACGGCGACACCATCACCGCCATACCGGAAAATTGCCGCCTGACGGCCAGTACCGACACGGTGAAATACGCCGCCTACACCAATTACCGTCCGGGCAAGGCCTACAACGAGAGCCTTTGGGCTGTGCAGTTCCACCCGGAAGTGTATCATACCGCCCAGGGCAAACAGTTGCTTTACAACTTTGTCATCGGTATTTGCGGCAGCCGTCAGGAGTGGAGCGCGGCCTCCTTTGTAGAGAGTACCGTCGCCCAGCTCAAGGAGCAGTTGGGCGATGACCGTGTCATCCTGGGTCTTTCCGGCGGTGTCGACTCGTCCGTTTGTGCCACGTTGCTCAATAGGGCCATCGGCAGCAACCTGACCTGTATCTTCGTCGACCACGGCATGTTGCGCAAGAACGAGTTCCGCAAGGTCATGGAAGCCTATCAGGGATTGGGTCTGAACGTCATCGGCGTGGATGCGAGCGACAAGTTCTTCAAGGATTTGGAAGGTGTGACCGACCCGGAACAGAAACGGAAAATCATCGGTCGCGACTTCGTGGAAGTGTTCAATGAGGAGGCCGGCAAAATCACCGACGCCAAATGGTTGGCCCAAGGCACGATATATCCCGACCGCATCGAGAGTCTTTCCATTACCGGAATGGTCATCAAGAGTCACCACAACGTGGGCGGCCTGCCCAAGGAGATGCATCTCCGGCTCTGCGAACCGCTCCGTTGGCTGTTCAAGGACGAGGTACGCCGTGTAGGTTATCAGTTGGGCATGCCCGAACGGTTGATCAAGCGTCATCCGTTCCCCGGTCCCGGTCTGGCCGTCCGCATCTTGGGTGACATCACGCGCGAGAAGGTGCGTATCCTGCAGGATGCCGACGATATCTACATCGAGGCCATGCACGACTACACCCTGCCCGACGGCACATCCCTCTACGACCACGTCTGGCAGGCCGGCACCGTCCTCCTGTCCACCATCCGCAGTGTCGGCGTGATGGGCGATGAGCGCACCTACGAGCATCCCGTCGCATTGCGCGCCGTGACTTCCACCGACGCCATGACGGCCGACTGGGCGCATCTGCCCTACGACTTCATGGCCCGAGTGAGCAATGAAATAATAAATAAGGTGAAGGGGGTCAACCGCGTATGCTATGACATCTCTTCCAAACCACCTTCGACCATCGAATGGGAATAAAGCGAAATGTCGGAAATCCACCTGGATTTTCCGACATTTTATTTTAATGCGTCGCCTGATACCACTCCGTTTCCCGGAGATGCCTTAGTGCCACGCTGTTTTGCGTGGGGTCTGAGAAGGACAGTCCGCAGGCGGAGGCGACGGGAATGTATGTCCCCGTACCGTACAGATTGGAATAAATGCTGTCCGTCGTCGTGGTGCTCTTGATGACGTCGCTCAGACAGGAGGAGAATTCACTGTAGAGTTTCCGGTTGTCACAAACCCGCCGGGTGTAGTCGTCCAGGTCGAACGACATGGCGGGAGAGAATCCGTCAAGCACTTGCAGACTGTCGCGCAGAGAGTCGGCGAGCGTGTATTGCGCGTTGATTTCCTTCATGACTTCCGCCAGCGCTTCCATTTTCCGGCAGTCGATGGCGGTCAGCGAACCGTAGGGGACGGCGCTCTCCTTGCAGGCGCTTTTGAACTTGCTGATGATGGAAGAGTAGGTGGGTGCGGAAGAGGCCAGGTACGGCCACATCGACTTGTACGGCAGGCCGGAAGAAGGCAGTTCACTGGTGGAGGCGATAAGGAAATTGGTCGCATTCCGCAGGGCGAACGCCGTCTCGGCATCAGCCATATAGCAACAGTCCATGAGGATGTATTGCATCTTGACGCCTGCCGCCTGAATGCCTTCGGCGAGCGCCGTGATGTCCGTGGCGTAATTGTCGAAGTCGCTGACGCTGCCGTAACTTCTTGTCTCGGGGAAGACCAGCCGTTTGGCATTGGCGGGATAACCGGTCCATGAGGATGCCGGAATCCATCCCGTCCCGTGTCCGCCGATAATCATGGCATAGTTGAGTGCAGGCGCCTGCGCCGTGACCGTAGCCAGTATGCTGGCGATTCCTTCTGCGGTGGTGTAGTCATGCCCGCTGTAGTCCTTGACCGTCTCGTGCACGCAACCGTTGTTGTAGGTGATTTCGTAGAGCGTGGAAGTCGTGGCCGACGTACTCAGGAAGACGAACACCCGACGGTTGGTCAGGCCTTTTTGCGAGACAATGGCGGCTTCGATACTGTCCAGGTTGGCCGTAAAACTGTCGTAGAGGCCCGTCGACGTCTCCGAACCCGACCAGGGCAGGAAGACCAACAGCGTCTGCTGGTTGACCTCGTCCGCGTCGTAGGCGTCGGAAGAACAGCCCTGCAGACCGATGACGGTCAGGATGACGGCCAGCCATACTGCCGGCCACACATGTCTTGACATGATTTACCGCTTCTTTTTGAGTTCTGCCAAACTTTCTTTCAATGCTGCGATTTTCTCTTCGGAGTCCGTCTGCTTCTTGCGTTCCAGGGCCACGACAGCCTCAGGAGCGTGAGCCACGAATTTCTCATTGGCTAATTTCCGTCTCACGCCTTCGAGAAATCCTTCCAGGTGGGCCAGTTGGGCCTCTTGTTTCTGGATTTCCGCCTCCACGTCAATCATGTCGCCCACGGGTACGGCATACTCTTCCGTGCCCACCAGGAAACTGACGGCGTCGGCGGGTTTGTCGCTCAGTGCGTTGACGGCGCCGAGATTGCCCATCTTGTAGATGGCGGGAAGGAAGGCCTCGTGGCGCATCTCCCCGATAACCAATAGCGTGAGTGCCTCTTTCGGAGCGATGTTCTTCTGATTGCGCACCGTGCGCACGCCCGAGACAATTTGCTTGACCGTCTCAAACTCGCTGATGTAGGCGAGTTCCTCATCGGTCGGCGCGTCAAGTTGCAACTCCTCGCGCATGATGGACTCACCGTCTTTGCGGTCGTACAGGGCCTGCCACAGCGCTTCCGTGATGAACGGCATGAACGGATGCAGCATCTTGAGCAACGTATTGAAATAGGTGAGCGTGGCGTCATACGTCGTCCTGTCTATCGGCGAACCGTATGCCGGTTTGACCATTTCCAGGTACCAACTGGAGAATTCGTCCCAGAACAGGCGGTAGACGGCCATCAGGGCCTCGCTGATACGGTATTTGGCGAAGAGGTCGTCAATTTCGGCGTTCGTCTTTTTCAGTTGGGCTTCAAACCATTTCGTGGCGATGGCGCATTCTGCCGGTTGATCCATGTCGTCCACCTCCCAACCCTTGACCAGGCGGAAGGCGTTCCATATCTTGTTGTTGAAATTACGGCCCTGTTCGCAAAGACTCTCGTCAAAGAGGATGTCATTGCCGGCAGGAGCGGAAAGCATCATGCCCATGCGCACGCCGTCGGCGCCGAACTTGTCGATGAGTTCGATGGGGTCGGGCGAGTTGCCGAGCGATTTGGACATCTTCCGACCGAGTTTGTCGCGCACGATACCGGTAAAATACACATGCTTGAACGGCATCTTGCCGCGATACTCATAACCCGCCATGATCATGCGGGCCACCCAGAAGAAGATGATGTCCGGTCCCGTCACCAGGTCGGACGTGGGATAATAGTAATTGATCTCCTCGTTGTCGGGGTTGTTGATGCCGTCGAAGACGGAAATGGGCCAGAGCCACGACGAGAACCACGTGTCCAGACAGTCAGGGTCCTGCTGCAAGTCGGCCGCCGTCAGACGGGGACATTTCTCCTGTGCCTTGGCCAATGCCTCTTCGGCCGTCTCAGCCACCACGAAATCCTTCTTTCCGTCGGCGGTGAAGTAATAGGCTGGAATGCGGTGACCCCACCACAACTGACGGGAGATACACCAGTCCTTGATGTTCTCCAGCCAATATTTATACGTGTTCTTGTATTTCGCCGGATGGAATTGAATCTCGTCGTTCATCACGGGCGGCAGCGCGATGTCGGCGAAATGCCTCATCGACAGAAACCACTGCGTGGACAGTTTCGGTTCGATGGGCACGTTGGTGCGCTCCGAGAAACCGACCTTGTTGTCGTAATCCTCCACCTTCTCCATGAGTCCGGCCTCCTGCAGGTCGAGGGCAATGCGGTCGCGCACGTACATGCGGTCCATGCCGACGTACAGACCCGCGGCTTCCGAGATGGTGCCGTCGTCGTTGAAGATGTCGATGGTCTCCAAGTGGTGCTTCAGACCCAGCGCGTGGTCGTTGATGTCATGGGCTGGCGTCACTTTCAGACAACCCGTACCGAATTCGATGTCTACGTACTCATCCTCGATGACCGGAATCTTCCGGCCCACGAGCGGTACGATGACATGCTTGCCGCGAAGCCATTGGTTCTTCGGGTCTTCGGGGTTGATACACATGGCCGTATCGCCCATGATGGTCTCCGGACGCGTGGTGGCCACCACGGCATACTTGCCCGGTTCCTCCACCACGTGATACCTGAGGTAATAGAGTTTGGAATGCTCTTCCTTGTAGATCACCTCCTCGTCGGAAAGCGCCGTCTGCGCCTTCGGGTCCCAGTTGACCATCCTCACGCCGCGGTAAATCAATCCCTTTTCGTACAAGTCGCAAAACACCTTGATGACACCCTTGCTGCGCGTCTCGTCCATGGTGAAGGCCGTGCGGTCCCAGTCACAGGATGCGCCCAGGCGGCGCAACTGCTTCAGGATGATGCCGCCGTGCTCGTGCGTCCAGTCCCAGGCGTGGCTAAGAAACTCCTCGCGCGTCAGGTCGGTCTTCTGGATGCCCTCCTGCGCCAACTTGCCCACGACTTTGGCTTCCGTGGCAATCGACGCATGGTCCGTACCCGGCACCCAACAGGCGTTCTTGCCTTTCATGCGGGCACGACGCACGAGTACGTCCTGCAAGGTATTGTTGAGCATGTGCCCCATGTGGAGCACACCAGTGACATTGGGCGGGGGAATGACGATGGTGTAAGGCTCTCTTCCGTCAGGCTTGCTGCTGAAGAGCTTGTTGTCCATCCAATATTGATACCATTTGGACTCCACTTGCCGGGGGTCATATTTACTTGCTAATTCCATCGTGAAAATGTATGTTTTGTTGAGATTGATAAAAAACGGGGCAAATTTAATCATTTTTTGACGGATTGGCGAAAATTATCAGAAAGAAATCCTTGACATTAAGGAAAATTTACCTACCTTTGTGGTGCTTAAAGATGTGAATCCCGCCGTTTGCCGGATGCAAGACGCAAACGGTGACCGTTTGATTTGACGAAAATGCATACGAAAGAAGAGAAATTACACGCGTTCGGACGATTGCTTGACGTCCAGGAGCGCTTGCGCAAGGAATGCCCGTGGGACCGCAAACAGACCAATGAGAGTCTGCGCCCCAATACGATAGAGGAAGTGTACGAATTGTGCGACGCCTTGCTCAACGACGACCGCAAGAACATCCGCAAGGAATTGGGTGACGTCATGGAGCACGTCATCTTTTACAGCATCATCGGAGAGGAGACGGGCGACTTCGACATGGCCGACGTCTGCTGTCAGGAGGCCGACAAGCTGATGTTCCGTCATCCGTTTATCGACTGGAGTGGATGGGAGGGCGACCCGAAAGCGGTGCCCGAAGGCAAGAGGCCGGAGACGGCCAGCGAGATGGAAGAGACCTGGGAACAAATCAAACAGAAGGAGAAAGACGGCAATAGGAGCGTGCTCGGCGGCGTGCCGCGGAGCCTGCCCTCGATGATTAAGGCCTACCGTATACAGGACAAGGCCCGCAACGTGGGTTTTGATTGGGAGAAGAAAGAAGATGTGTGGGACAAGGTGCGCGAAGAACTGGGCGAGCTTGAGGCCGAACTGTCGCGTGAGGACAATCCCCGCGCCACGGAAGAACTGGGCGATTTTCTCTTCAGCGTCATCAACGCCGCCCGTCTTTACAAGCTCAATCCGGAGAACGCGCTGGAAAAGACCAACCAGAAATTCATCCGTCGTTTCAACTACATTGAAGAACATTCCATTAAAGCCGGTAAACCGCTGACAACCATGTCGTTGGAGGAAATGGATAAACTATGGAATGAAGCGAAGCAAACCCTTAATGAACAGTCAGAATGAAACAGACTTTTTATCTTGTTTTTTGTTTGTGCGCCGTCTTGATTCTGGCCGGATGCCGGCAAGAGGGGAAAACGTATCCTGCCGGAACAGACGCCGATTCCGACAGTATCGAGATCATCGAGGAGATACCCGACACCACCGTCTACGGCCGGTGTGGTCAGGGCACCACGCAGAATTACCTCGAACTGCTTCTGGACAACGGTGACACGATCCAGTATTACGTCGGTGAGGACGAGTTCGGCAACTCGCCCGTCAAGGGCGGTCTGTTTGCCGGCGACCGCTTTGCCGTCACGTCTTACATGCTGCCCGACAGTACGCTGCAGGCCAGCGAGGCCATCAACCTGACCACGCTGTTGGGCAAATGGATCAGTCTGGACAAGAATTTTGAGATCCAGGAAGGCGGAGTGGTGCAGTCGAACGTGACGGCCGAGTCCAACGCCTGGACTTCCTGGAAAATCGTCAACGGCCAGTTGGTGCTCAATCAGGACACGTTCCATGTCACCACGCTGGGCGTCGATTCCATGTCGCTGGAGAACCGCCAAGGTATTTTCGACTACAAAAGACAGTTGTGATGAGTCCGTTCCGTGTATACATATTGGGTTGCGGCAGTGCCTTACCCACCGACAAGCATAATCCTTCCGCCCAGGCGGTGGAGGTACGTGAGCGGATGTTCCTGGTCGACTGCGGCGAAGGCACCCAGTTGAGCCTCCGTCGGATGCACGTCAATTTCAACCGCATTCAGGGCATCTTCATCTCGCATCTGCACGGCGACCATTGCCTGGGTCTTATCGGTCTGATATCCACGATGAACCTGGCCGACCGCACCGCGCCGTTCCAGGTGTACGCGCCGGCCGAATACCGGTCGCTTTTCACCGCCGAGATGGATTTCTTCTGCCACGACTTGAGTTATGAGGTGACGTTCCATCCCGTGGACACGACGGTCTGCCAAACTGTCTATGAGGACAGCAGTATTACGGTCGTCTCTCTTCCGCTCGACCACCGCGTGCCCTGTTGCGGTTATCTCTTCCGTGAGCGGCAGGGCCGTCCGCACCTCCGCCGGGACATGATGGACCAGTACGGTATTCCCTACAGTCAGGCCGACAGAATCAAGGCCGGCGACGATTACGTCACGGCCGACGGCACGACCCTGCCCAACGCCATGCTCGTCACGCCCGCCGACCGGCCCCGCGCCTACGCCTATTGCAGCGACACGCGCTACATGCCCGGTCTGCACCGGTTGATTGCCGGCGTCAACGTCCTGTACCACGAGAGCACCTATGCGCAAGACCGCGCCGACAGGGCCGGCAAGTACTTCCATTCCACGGCCCGCGACGCCGCCACCGTGGCCAGGGAAGCCGGAGTGGGGCAGTTGTACATCGGTCATTACAGCGCCCGTTACGACGACGAACAGGTGTTGCTCGACGAGGCCCGCGAGGTCTTTCCCGAAACGTTCCTGACCCGGGAAGGCATGGTGATAGACGTGGAGTAATATTAAAAAATCGTAAAATAATTTGGATTTGTAAAACAAATCGCCTATCTTTGCAAAAGAGAAATGCCCGAAAGGCGTTTTCTTCAGAAACAAACCGGTTTAGAAGAGATAAGCTTATGATAAAACAAATACTTACTTTCGTCTTTTCCACGATGCTGTTGCTGGGCGTTCCGGCAGCGGCAAGCGCCATGTCCTCCATCGAGTTCATCGACCTGGAGCAGCAGAGCGTGACGATTACCGTCACCGAAGACCATGTCCGCGTGACGGGCGCCAACGGCCAGGTGATGACGATATACAACGTGACGGGCATGCTCGTCCGCAGCGTCAGGATTGAAGGCGCCGACAAGCGGGTGGAGCTGAATCTGCCCAAGGGCTGCTATATCGTCAAGGTGGGCAACGTGACCCGTAAAGTCTCTGTCAAATAACCCCTTGCCTTCAGGTGGAATCCCGCTGGTCCGTCTTATTCTTTTCCCTGATTTTATTCTTCCTCGCATCGTGTGAAGAAGACGTCAGCGTGCCCAAGACCGTGTATGCCTTGGACGATTACGCTTCTTTGGTCCGCGACGACTGCCGCCTGAACTCCCGGAAAATACGTGAGGAAATCCGCAAGATACTCTCCTCCGACACCCCTGAGGTGCCGGCCGACAGGGTGGTGCGCGATTATTATCTCGGTCAGGGCAGTTTTCTCTGGATAGACCGCCTGGGCGCCGACGGCCGCGCCGACACGCTGTTGGCCTGTCTGGACAGCGTTGCCGTGCAGGGTTTGGACGAAAGCGCCTTCTGCATTGCCCAAATCACCAAAGACCTGCAGCGCGTGCGCACCCTGTCGTTCGACAGCGCCTCGCACGCTGTCAACAAGGTGATGGCCCGTCTAGAATACAATCTCACCAAGTCGTATTTGCGCTATGCCGTGGGCGAGCGTTACGGTTTTGTCGATCCCGCCCGCGTGTTCAATCATCTGGACGTGAAAGACAGTGATTCCGTCCATGTGGAATACCACAAACTCTTCGACATTCCCATGCGGCACGCGTCCCAGGAAGCCTACGCGGAAGCCTTGCGCAAGATTTCGCGCGACAGCGTGGGCGAGTATGTCCGCGAGTCGCTTCCCCGCCATCCGCTCTACGTCCGTCTTCAGCGCCGGCTCAGGGACACGCCCGTGGGTACCAATGAGTGGGCCCGCATCGTCTGCAACATGGAGCGGTTGCGCTGGCGCGTGGACGACACGCCCGACAAGCACCGCAAGTACGTCCTGGTCAATGTGCCGTCCTTCCGCCTGTTGGCCGTCGACGGCGACAGCAGGAGCGACATGCGCGTGGGATGCGGTACGCTGCTGACCAAGACGCCGCTCCTGACGAGCAGGATTCACCGCATGGACATCAATCCGCAGTGGATTATCCCCAAGAGCATCGTGGAGAAAAGCATCGCCCGCCATGCCGGCGACAGCGGATATTTCGCCCGTCACCATTATTTTATCCGCGAGCGCAGGAGCGGCAAGCGCAAGCGCGTGCGCGCCGTCTCGGCCTCCATGCTCAAGAGCAAGGACTACATGGTCATCCAGGAAGGCGGTCAGGGCAATTCGCTGGGCCGCATCATCTTCCGTTTCGACAATGCTTTCTCCGTGTATCTTCACGACACGTCCACGCCCGGATTCTTCAGTAGGGAAGACCGCGGCGTGTCCCACGGATGCGTGCGCGTGGAACAGCCCTTGGCCCTCGCCACCTTCCTGCTCGACGGGAAAGATGAGAAAATCATCGACAAAATAAAATATTCCATGAGTGCCGACGTTTCTTCTTTAGGAGAAAACGCGAAAGGGCGCCCCGCCGACGAGCAGACCGACACCCTCGACAAGAGCCGGCTGGTCTCCTCCCTGTCCGTCACGCCCGAAGTACCGGTGTTCATCACCTATTTCACCCTGTATCCCGACGCCGACGGCACGCTCCTGAGCTATCCCGACGCCTACGGTTACGACAAGGTACTCTTCCAATGTCTCCGCCCGCTCCTGGCGCGGCGCCATCAAGCAGCATCATGACCGACGAACAACTCCTTTTGCAACGGCTTGCCGACGGGAAAACCCGCAGGGCGGCTTTCGCTGAACTGGTCAACCGGTTCAGTGAACCGCTGTATTGGAAGATTCGCCACATCGTGCTCAATCACGAGGACGCCAACGACATCCTGCAGAACACGATGATAAAGGTATGGAACAGCATCGACGACTTTCAGAGCAAGTCGAAACTCTCCACCTGGCTTTACCGCATCGCCATCAACGAGGCGCTCGACTTCATCCGCAAGGAGAAGGCGCGCAAGACGGTCAGTGCCGACGATGACGGAGGCGTTGCCCGCCAGTTGACGGCCGACGAATACTTCGACGGCGACGAGACCCAGGCGCTCCTGCAGGAGGCCATCGCCTCGCTGCCCGACGTGCAGCGCACGGTGTTCAACCTCCGTTACTACGACGAGATGAAATACAGCGACATCAGCGAGATGCTCGGCACGAGCGAGGGGGCGCTCAAGGCCTCTTACCATTTGGCCGTCAAAAAGATAAGCGCATTTTTTCAACAGCATGATTAAACTTTTCCATCCTTCATACGTCAAAGGGTTAAATCAATAAGAAATATGAACAACGAAGAACAATATCTGAAAGAGCGTTTCGGCACCCGAACTCCGTTCAAGGTGCCCGAAGGCTATTTTGACAGCGTGGCTTCAGAGATTATGGCCAAGTTGCCCCAGGAGGAGCAGCAGGCGCAGGTCGTGGAGTTGCGCCCGAGGTCGCGTAGATGGCGTTCTGTGGCCATGATTGCGGCCAGTGTCTGTGTCGCGGTATTCTCCGTGGGCATGTATCTGAAGGGGGCTGCTCCGCAACCTTCATCCCAGCAGTCGTTTGCTGAAATACAGTCGTCTTCCGCCGCGTTCGACGACGTGGCCGATTACACGATGATGGACAACCAAGACATGTACGCTTATGTGGCAGAATATTAAGAAATGTGTCGCCGTCTGTCTGTTGGCCCTTCTGCCCTTCACGCTGACGGCGCAGAAGCAGAAGAAGTTTGACCCGGCCCGCTTCCAGGCCGAACTGGAACAGTTTATCACCACCGAAGCCGGTCTGACGCCCCAGGAGGCCAGCGAGTTCTTCCCCGTCTATCGGGAGATGATGAGGAAGCAGCGCGTGTATTTCGACCAGATGCGCCGCTATCAGCACATCGACATCACCAACGACCGCGTGTGCGACGAGGCCATTCGCAAGATGGACGAGATGGATGTTGAAATCAAACAGATACAGCAAGTCTATCACCAGCGCTTCCTGCAAGTGCTGCCCGCAGGCAAGGTGATGCAGGTCATCCAGGCCGAAAACAAATTCCACCGCCGCGCCTTCAAGCGCGTGGCCGGTCCTCCCCAGGGAGAAAAGACCAGACATCCCGCAGGAAAGAAATAACAGCAAGCGTGAGGCCCCGCCCCACGCTTTTTTTATGGAGCGATTTTTCGTGTAAAGCTCGCCTGCACCTCGGCATAAAACAAGCTTTATATTGCTCGCTGAAAATCATCATCTTTTTTTCGTACAGTTGGACGGGATCGACGGTCTCATTCTACAAATCAATAGTGCGAAAAATCTTTACACTATTTTTTCGCAATGTAATTTAACTTGTTTTTGTCAGTAATTTAAGTTGTTTTACTGAGTAATTTAAGTTGTTTTACCGAGTAATTTAAGTTAAATTACTTTCTCGTTTCTATGAAAAAGTTTTATGAAGGAGTCTGGTTTTGTGTATAATGCTGTATGATAGGGAGTTGCATTTAATAAAGGGCTGTGGAGATTATGCAGGTTTTCATGTAATTACCGCCTTTTTACGGAGATGAAAAATATTTACAATATGTATTTTGTCTCTTACCGTTTTCGTGTAACGAGGAAAGAAGGGCGGAAAGAACGTTCCCCAAAAGCCCTGCGGCTATTGGCCGCAGGGCGCTTATGAAATTGTCGGAAGGGCATTACTTTGTTGTGCCATGACACTGGTGCTTACCAGCATGGCGGCCATCACGGCCAAAACAATCTTTTTCATACCTTTTTGTCTTAATATTAAAATGACTCTGTCTTGTGATCTCTCACTGTGTTGGTTGATGCAATAAACCGGGAACCGTTTAAATCCGCACCGGCATCGGACGATATTTAACAAAAGATAGACGGAAAGTCGGAAAAATTTACGTTCGTTTACCATCAGAGGCCCTTTCTACGGGGCCTTCGGGCGGCAAGTTTACCTTTCCGCCATTTCGGGTATATATGGGTGAAGTCCGTTTTGGGGCGGTGAATCCGGCCGATGAAATGGCGCGTTTTGGTCCGCTCGGAAATATACTTTACCTTTGCCCCGGACATTTCCACCGAATGTTTCGGCAAAATCACCACTTTAACGCAAATAGAGAATATGTCAAACACAAACGAAATGATGCAAAACACGAATCAAAACACGAATCAGAACACGCAGGAAGTGTATTACGGCACGCGCCAGTTGGTCATCCGGACCCTCCGCCAACTTGACCTGTCGCCCGACGAAGTGCCCGGCGAGAATACCATTATCGTCGCTTTCCACCACCAGGTGTTTGCCATCTACGCCGATGACGACAAACCGGGTATCACCATCCGCTTGAATTGCGGGTGGATGGACCAGCACGACCACAAGGCGTTCCGCTGCATGCAGAAGGCGATCAACCGTGTCGGTGCCGATACGCCGTACCGCTTTAATTATGCTCCCTTTGAGGATGTCTACATCTTCAGCGGTTGGCGTCAGGTGCTGTTTCATCAGGCTACCGACAATCCGACCGGTTGCATGTACTCTCTTCTTTATGACGGAAGCGCCCTGTGTGAGATGATTGATGAGGAAATGCGACGCATGGGATTCACCAACAAACTGCCGATGAGGGCGAATTAGGCGGAAGCGACAACGCTAACGGTAAACAACTACATTATATTATAATATGTCAAACACAAACAAAATGATGCAAAACTTTCACGTCAGCCAATTGCTGAAAGGAGCGAAGATCATCCTTAAAAGTGTCTTCAACAAGAAAAGTGAGTACGTCCTGACCTTTATCCACGAGGACGACACCAAATGGTACGTCGACTTCCCCGGTTGGCCGTTCGACCACTACAACCTGATGATGGTGTCGGGCGCCGACAAGCTCTGTGCCTTTCTCTCGGACGACGACAGGCGCGTGACTATCGCCGTCCGTCCGTCGCAGAAGCGGATGGCCCTGGAGGGCTATGCGGAATTGCGCCAGACGGCCCACGGTCTGACCAAAGGTTCTTTCTATGACGTCATCAATCTCCCCGGATTCAACCGCGACATCTGGTTGTGTCCTGTCACGCTCTTCGTCTTGGGCCGCTATCCGAAGTTCTTGTATATTAAAAAAACCGACTAATCAAACCACCCAGTCATTCCGTGAACGCTTGACCGAAAGGCAAAGTGGAATAAAATCAGCAGGAGATAAAGTGAACGCGCTCAAGCGCGTTCACCAATCCTTGTACTGCTTTGTTACAAAATTCGGAGAACAGATTCTCTTCAAAGGCCATCTGGGATCGTATTTCCCCTCATACACATACATGTATCCTGATTGAGATTCTTGATTCTCATCATCGTGATCTATTGTAAAATAATATTCTCCGGCCTCACAATCGATATCACTGTCTTGTACTGTACCTCTTGGTACAGGGCCATTGTCGTCAAAATGCAATACGGCCACGATGCCATCTTCGTCTATGGCAAACCAAGATGTGGCCATGGAATGCGTAGCGGGATATTCTTTTTTTGTGAAAGAGGATAGATTTTCCATTATGGTTGCGCTAATTGTTTAGGATGTCTTGTATTTGTTTTGACAAATGTATGTTTTTAGAATAAATCAAAATGAATGACAGATTTATTTTATTTGACGGGTTGGCGAATTTTCCTTATCTTTGCAGACGGCGGAAGCCGGCAAAGGAGTACCTTTATTTTTCTATCGCATGAATCCGATTCTCGACGTACAACATTTGACCAAATCCTTCGGCAGTCTGTTGCTGCTGGACTCCATCAGTTTTTCGATAGGAGAGGGGCAGCGCGTGGGGCTCATCGCCCGCAACGGTACGGGCAAGTCGACGCTGCTTTCCGTCCTGACGGGCAAGGAGGGGCGCGACGCGGGCGACATCGTCTGGCGCAACGGCGTCCGCACGGGGTATCTGGAGCAGTCGCCGGTGTTCAATCCCGACGATACGGTGCTCGACGCCTGTTTCAACCACCAGGGCGAGGAGGAGAAAATCCTGAAGGCCAAACAGGTGCTGACGCAACTGAAAATCGGAGACCTCAACCAACGGATGGGGCAACTCAGCGGCGGTCAGCAGAAACGGGTGGCCCTGGCCAACGTGTTGCTCACCGAACCGGATTTTCTTATTCTCGACGAACCGACCAACCATCTGGACCTGGACATGATAGTGTGGCTCGAAGGTTATCTTTCGCGCGGCGGCCGCACCCTGCTCATGGTGACGCATGACCGTTATTTCCTCGACCGCGTGTGCAGCGTCATCCTGGAACTCGACGACCGGCAGATTTATACCTACAAGGGCAATTACAGTTATTACCTGGAAAAGCGGCAGCAGCGCCTCGACGCCAAACGGGCGGAAATCCAGCACGCCAACAACCTCTACCGGCGGGAACTGGAATGGATGCGGTCCACGCCGCAGGCCCGGTCGCACAAGGCCCGATACCGCGAGGAGGCGTTCTACGAACTGCAGGCGCGCGCCCGTCAGCGGCTCGAGGAGCGGCAGGTGCGCCTGAAGTCGCGCAACGTATATATCGGCAGTAAGATATTCGAATGCCAGTATGTCAGCAAGGCCTATGGCGACAAAATCATTCTCCAGGACTTTTATTACCAGTTCAGCCGGTACGAGAAGGCGGGTATCACGGGCAACAACGGTACGGGGAAATCCACCTTTCTCAAGATGCTCATGGGACAGGTGCAGCCCGACAAGGGACGCATCGTGGTGGGCGAGACGGTCCGGTTCGGCTATTTCTCGCAGGAAGGTCTGAAGGTGCCCGACGACAAGAAGGTGATAGATGTGGTGACCGACATCGCCGACTACATCGACATGGGCGGTGGGCAGCACCTGAGCGCTTCCCAACTGTTGCAGCATTTCCTGTTTACGCCCGAACAGCAGTATAATTTTGTGGGCAAACTCAGCGGCGGAGGGAAGCGCAAACTCTACCTCTGCACCGTACTCATGCGCAATCCCAACTTCCTCGTGCTGGACGAACCGACCAACGACCTCGACATCCAGACGCTCCAACTGCTGGAGGAATACCTGCAGGACTTCGCCGGATGCGTTATCGTGGTGAGTCATGACCGCTACTTCATGGACAAGGTGGTGGACCATCTGCTGGTGTTCCAGGGCGACGGCGTGGTGAAGGACTTCCCCGGCAACTATACCCAATACCGGGAGTGGAGCGCCCTCAGGAGCAAGGAGGAGGAAGAGCGGCGCAAACCGGCGGAGAAAGAGAAGAAATCCTACCGCAACGACACGCGCCGCCGCCTGTCATTCAAGGAGAAACGCGAGTTGGAACAGTTGGAGAAGGACATCGCTTCCCTGGAGCAGGAACAGCGGGAAATCGTGGAAGCCCTGAGCGGCGGCACCCTTTCCGTGGAAGAAATCACGCGCCACAGCCGTCGGTTGCCCCTCCTGAAAGAGGAACTGGACGAAAAGGAAATGCGCTGGTTGGAATTAAGTGACCTATGAAAAGAACAGTGATATTGTCAATGGTCCTCTGTCTGTGTCTTCAGGCGGAGGCGAAAATCGACCGGAAAACGGTCGTGCGGCGGAATTGTCCCGTGGTGACGGCACCCGACGTCCTGTCGTCCCTGAGCGTGGGCAACGGCGGTTTTGCCTATACCGTCGACATTACCGGCATGCAGACCTTCCCGGAAGTATACCGGACGGGCGTCCCCCTGGGGACGATGAGCGACTGGGGATGGCACGCCTTCCCCGATACGGCGGGTTATGCGCCGTCCGAAACCTGGGTGACGCGCGACTTCGGACGCGGTCATGAGGAAATCTATGCGGCCCAGTTCAAGACCCCGGGACGCAGGCAGCAGGCCGCCGACTACTTCAGGGTGAATCCTCACCGCTTGCATCTGGGTCTGTTGGGACTCGACCTGGGCGGCGATACGGCCAGAATCACCGGTGCCCGGCAGCGCCTCGACATGTGGCAGGGCCGCATCGACAGCCGGTTTGCGTATGACGGCAAACCTTATCGGGTGACGACCGTCTGCCATCCCGACAAGGACATGACGGCGGCGCGTATTGTCAGCAAGGGCGGTGCGGCCGTCGTCCTGCGCTTGCCTTATCCTACGGGCGGCCATGCCGACGACGCCTGCCGTCTGGACGCGGCCTCCGATGCGCTGCATTCCACCGCCATCGTGGCCCAGGGCAGGCGGTCTGTCCTGCTCTGTCATACCCTCGATACGACGAAGTACTGGATTCGTCTGGCCTGGGAAGGCAAGGCCCGCTTGCAGAGAACGGGCCGTAACGCTTTCCGTCTGACCACCAGACAGGACTCGCTGACGGTGACTTGCCAATTCTCACCCGGAAGTATATTGTCCGAAAATCCCTCGTTTGGTGAGACGATTGAGGCGGCGGCGCGGCATTGGACCGCCTGGTGGAACGGGGGCGGCATGGCGGATTTCTCCCGTTGCACCGATGAGAGGGCGGCCGAACTGGAGCGGCGTGTGGTGCTGAGCCAGTACCTGCTGGCCGTCAACGACGCCGGCGACACGCCGCCGCAGGAGACGGGTCTGACCTACAATTCATGGTTTGGCAAGATGCATCTGGAAATGATATGGTGGCACCAGGCCTGTTTTGCCCTTTGGGGACACCCGGAAATCCTCGATCGCTCCCTCAGTTGGTACCGCACGGTATTGCCCCAGGCCCGGAACATCGCCCGCAGGCAGGGTTTCAAAGGCGCCCGATGGATGAAGATGACCGACCCCTGGGGCGGCGAGGCGCCGTCCAACGTGGGCAGTTACCTCATCTGGCAACAGCCGCACCTGATTTATCTGGCGGAATTGCTGTATCGCGCCCATCCTTCCGCCGGTCTGTTGGCGCGCTACAACGACATGGTGCAGGAGACGGCGGAGTTCATGGCCGACTTCGTCACCCGTGACGCCGAAGGCGGACGCTACGTCCTTCGCGGTTGTATACCGGCCCAGGAGACGCTCAAGGCCGACTCTACGGTCAATCCTCCCCTGGAGTTGTCCTACTGGCATTTAGGACTGAGCACCGCCCTCAAGTGGCGCGAGCGCACGGGCATGCCCGACTGTCCCCGTTGGCGGGACATCACGGACAGTCTGTCACCGCTTGCCGCAGGAGAGGATTCCCTGTATCTGGCGGCGGAAAGTATGGTGAACACTTATCACAACATCCGTCTGACGAGCGACCATCCTGCCGTCGTGGGCGCACTGGGCATGATGCCCGAATGTCCGCTCGTGGACAAACCGACGATGCGGCGCACGCTCTATTGGATACTCAAGCATTGGAACTGGGACAAGACGTGGGGCTGGGACTATCCGCTGGTGGCCATGACGGCGGCGCGGCTGGGCCTTCCCGACAAGGCGGTCGACGTGTTGCTCGCCGACAGGCGCACCAACACGTATCTGCCCAATGGGCACAATTACCAGGACGCGCGACTGCGTGTGTACCTGCCCGGCAATGGCGGTCTGCTGACGGCCGTTGCCATGATGTGTGCGGGATGGGATTCCTCCGAAGGCGATTGTCCCGGATTTCCGAAGGACGGACGTTGGAACGTGGAGTGGGAAGGATTAAGGCCGATGCCTTAATCCCTTACATACTTCGCAGTGCGGCCAGCAATTCGACGTTCTCGCGCTTCAGGCCGACGGTGATGCGCAGACAGTCCTGACACAGATGCACCCGGGTGCGGTTGCGCACGATGATGCCGCGCGCCTTGAGACTGTCGTACACCGCCTGAGCGTTCTTCATCCTCACCAGGAAGAAGTTGGCGTCCGTGGGATACACCTTCACCGTCTGGGGCAGTACGGCAATGGCCTGCATGAGCCGGTCGCGCTCCTGCAGGAGCAGATGAACCCACTGCTGCACCTCAAAGGGGTCTTTCATGGCCTCCATCGCATGCTGCTGGGTCAGGAGATTGATGTTGTAAGGATATTTCACCTTATTAAATAAGGCGATGATGTCGGGATGCGCGAAAGCCATGCCCAAGCGGATGGCGGCGCAGCCCCACGCCTTGCTGAATGTGTTGAGAACAATCAGGTTGGGATAGCGGTCGAGCGCCAGTCGGAAGGGCTTGCGCTGCGAGAAGTCGGCGTAGGCCTCGTCGATGACCACCAGACCGTCGAAATTCTCCAATACCCTTTCGATTTCCATCTCGCGGATGTGGTTGCCCGTGGGATTGTTGGGCGAACAGATCCAGATGATCTTGGTGTGCGCGTCGGCAGCATTGAGCAATTGCTCGGCATTCACCTGAAAATGCTCGTCGAGCGATACGGGGCGGTACTCTACGTCATTGATGTCGGCGCACACCTTATACATACCGTAGGTCGGGTCAATGGCCACGACATTGTCCTGGCGGGGCTCGCAGAAACAGCGGTAGCACAGGTCGATGGTCTCGTCACTGCCATTGCCCAGGCAAATCTGCTCGGGACGCACGCCCTTGATGATGGCCAGACGCTCCTTCACTTCCCGTTGGAGCGGGTCAGGATAGCGGTTGAACGGCGAATTGTACGGATTCTCATTGGCGTCGAGAAACACCGTAGCTTCCTTTCCGCTGTATTCGTCGCGCGCACTGCTGTAGGGCGAGAGTTGCCAGATATTCTTCCGGGTGAGTTTTTCCAAATCCATGGTCTGTTTATTTACTTAACGATTCGATGCGCACGCTCATGGCCCGTTTGTGGGCATCGAGATGTTCGGCCTCGGCCATTGTCTCCACGGCGTGTCCGATACTGCGGATGCCTTCCTCCGTGAGGTACTGGAACGTGATTTTCCGTTGATAACTGTCCAGGTTGACACCGTTGTAGGCCAGTGCGTAACCGTGTGTGGGCAGGGTATGATTGGTGCCGCTGGCGTAATCGCCGGCACTTTCACAGGCATAGCGGCCGATAAAGACACTGCCGGCGTTGATGACTTTCTCCGCCAACCTATGACAATCCTCCGTGGCGAGAATGAGATGCTCGGGCGCGTAGGCGTTGCTCAGGTCCATGGCCTCGTCCAAATCGCGGACCAGAACGAGCCGGCTGTTGTCGAGCGACTGACGGGCGATGTCCTTGCGGGGCAGCGACTCCAACTGTCTTTCGATTTCCTGACGGACCTTCTCCAGGGTGTTTCCGTCGTCGGTGATGAGCAGCACCTGCGAGTCGGTGCCGTGCTCGGCCTGCGAAAGCAGGTCGGCCGCCACGAAGACGGGGTCGCTTGCGGCATCGGCGATGACGCAAACCTCAGAGGGGCCTGCCGGCATGTCGATGGCGGCGTCGTGCAATGACACCTGCTGTTTGGCCGCCATGACGTACTGATTGCCCGGTCCGAAGATTTTGTAGACCTTGGGCACCGACTCCGTACCGTAGGCCATGGCGCCAATGGCCTGTACGCCGCCGGCCTTGAAGATGCGGCTCACGCCGGCAATGCGGGCCGCCATGAGGATGGCGGGATTCACTTTGCCTTCCCTGTCAGGCGGCGTGCAGAGGACGATGTCCCTGCAACCTGCGATTTTGGCGGGTGTGGCCAGCATCAGGACCGTAGAGAAAAGCGGGGCGGTACCGCCCGGAATGTAAAGGCCCACCTTTTCGATGGCGACACTTTTCTGCCAACAGGTGACGCCGGGAGCCGTCTCTTTCCGCATGCCTTCGAAGCGCTGCGCCTCATGGAAAGCGCGGATGTTGTCGTGTGCCAGACGGATGGCCTGCTTGAGCTGCTCTGAAACCAGCGATTCGGCCTCTTCCCATTCTGCCTCCGTGACGTCCAGGCGCGACAGCGCCACATGGTCAAACTTCTCCTCGTAGCGCCTGACGGCCTCGTCACCGTTTTCGCGGACGTCCTGCAATACGGTCCTTACGGTCTCGCCGAGGCTCGACACGTCCAAATGGGGCCGCGTTGTCAGTGCGGCCCAGTCTTCCCTTTTCGGATATCGGATAATGTGCATGGTCAGAGAATCATTTTTTCGATGGGCGTCACCAGAATACCCTGTGCGCCCAGTTCCTTGAGTTTGCCGATAATTTCCCAAAAACGCTTCTGGTCCAGAACGGCATGTACGCTGCACCAGGCCTCGTCGGCCAGCGGAATGATGGTGGGACTCTTAAGACCCGGCAGTACGGCGATGATGTCGTCGAGGCGGTCCTTGGGCGCGTTCATACGGACGTATTTCTTGTCCTCCGCCTGTTTGACGGCCTCGAAGCGGAACAGCATCTCGTTGAGAATCTGATGTTTCTCATCGTCCATGTTCCAATTGCCGATGAGCAATGCCTCGCTCTGCATGACCACCTCCACTTCGCGCAGGTTGTTGCTGATGAGCGTCGACCCGCTGCTGACGATGTCGAAGATGCCGTCGGCCAGTCCGATGCCCGGAGAAATCTCCACGCTGCCCGTGATGACATGGATGTCGGTCTTGATGCCGTTCTTTTCCATGTACTTTTTCAGGATGACGGGGTAGGAAGTGGCGATTTTCCTGCCGTTGAACCAGCCCAGACCGGTATAGTTGACGTCCTTGGGAATGGCCAGGGACAGGCGGCATTTGCTGAATCCGAGTCTGCTGATGATCTGGGCGTTCTCCGCTTTCTCCAGGAATTCGTTCTCGCCCACGATGCCGATGTCGGCCACGCCGTTGGCCACGCTTTGCGGAATGTCGTCGTCGCGCAGGTAAAGCACTTCCAGGGGGAAGTTGGACGACTGCACGAGCAACGTGCGCTTACTGGTGTTTACTTTGATATCGGCCTCTGCGAGCAGATTCATGCTCTCTTCAAAAAGCCGGCCTTTAGACTGAATGGCAATTCTCAACATAAAAGGAATAATCTGAAAATTTGCTGCAAAATTACGGTTTTTGGTGCAATTCTGCAAATAAAGTGCTAACTTTGTGCGCTTTTGGAAAGTCATCATGATGAAGGATTTGTCGATAGGCGTCATCTTCCTGTTGCTGCTGGTCTCCTGTTTCAGGGACAGGCGGGACACGACTCCGTGGGGGACGGCCGTAGACGCCGGAGAGGAAACGGTATCGCGCGACGGGATGTTTTCCCTCTCCGACATCCAGAACGGCGGCGAGATGATCATGCTCACGCTGTCGGGCCCCGAGACCTATTATGATTATCACGGTCGCGGCATGGGGCAGGAATACCTGCTTTGCGAGAAGTTTGCCCAGCTCATCGGCGTCTCCCTCAGGGTGGAACTGTGCAAGGACACCGCCGAAATGCTCCGTCGCCTTGACGACGGCGAGGGCGACGTCATCGCCTTTCCCATGCCCAAGTCGGCCGGTGACGACGTCATTTATTGCGGAAGCAGGTCGGATTCGCTCGGCACGCAATGGGCCGTGAGGAAGGACAATCAGGAACTGGCCGACACGCTCGACGGGTGGTTCCGTCCCGAACTCATTGCCCAGGTGCGTCAGGAAGAGGATTTCCTCCTGTCGGCGCGCAGTATTCAGCGCCGCGTCTTCTCGCCCATGCTCGACCGCAAGGGCGGCGTCATCTCCCATTATGACCACTTGTTCCGCCGCTATGCCTCATCGGCCCGCATGGACTGGCGCCTGATGGCGGCCCAATGCTACCAGGAATCCTGTTTCGATCCCAATGCCCGTTCGTGGGCAGGTGCCCGCGGACTGATGCAAATCATGCCCCAGACAGCCGCCCATCTGGGATTGCCGCTCTCGCGCATCAACGATCCGGAGGCCAATATCGCCGCGTCGGCCAAGTATATGGCGGAACTGTCGGGGCATTTCCGCGACGTGCCCGACGCCACGCAGCGCGTCTGTTTCGTCCTGGCGGCCTACAACGGCGGTTTCTTCCACATCCGCGACGCGATGGCCCTGGCCCGGAAATACGGTCGGAATCCGAACAATTGGGCGGAGGTGGAACCCTTCGTTCTCAAGTTGCGCGACGCCGCTTACTACCGTGACCCTGTGGTGAAATACGGATACATGCGCGGCAACGAGACCGTCGACTACGTGGCCCGCATCCGTTCCAGGTGGGCGCAATACCGCGGTATGGCCGCGCCGAGCGGTACGTCCTCCGGTTCCATTCCCGCACGCGCCAAAAAGAAACACCGGTTTAAGTTGTAAGCGGGGAAAGCTCGTGCGAGGTGAACGCTGCGAGTAAGCGAGTACAGAGAGTTTGCTCTATGTCGCGCGGGAGCTGGGTCGACAAAGTCAACGCCATGCGAAACTTGTTTCAGCATTGCCGAACCGATGCCGAGGTTCGCTATTGCGCAAGTAAGGCTACGCCTCAGCAATGTTCAAATGAATTTGACATTGCGTTCGGCTTGCACTTACTTTGCGGCGACGAAGTTGGCGAACGTGGAGAGTGGAGCGAGAAATGATTTAACGTGGAGCGTGTAACGGCCGTCTGTTTACACCCGGATGCGGAGGTAAGCGCGGTCGTCAAACGAGACTTGACCGTTCATCAGTCCTTTCGTCGCCTTGAACGTGCGGATGCAAAGCGGGTCTTCGGCCAACTGTCTTTGCAGAGCCGCCTCGCTTTCTTCCAGGGAAGGCAGGAGGAAAGGATAACCGTCGGAGGCCAGTACAATTTCTTTTACGGAATCTTCCAACTCAATGATTTTCACACCGTTATTATATATCGGAAAACCGTCGATGACGGCATAGGTCTTGTTCTCGTCCCGCATGGCCTCAATGAGTGAGGGAAGGATGGCGTCGCGTGCCGTATCGTGATCCATCAGCGCCTCGGGCGTGAAAAACAAATCCTGCGCCGACTCCTGAATCAGACGGGCGCGCCGCTCCGCCAGACCGCTCTCATAGGGTTTGGGATTATCGTAAAGGACACCATCCACCAGACAGGCACAGTCGCCTATCATCCAGATTTGCCGCCGGTACCGGTTGTAAATCACCGCACTGGCGCAGAGCCGTTCTTCGGGACGCACCGCCAGCGTCTGCAGGTCGATGCCGTTGAAGACGTAGAACGTGGCGATGATTTTCGTGATGCGGTCGCAGAAGTCCTCGCATTTCAGGTCGTCGGCCATCTTGCGGATGAAGTCGGCCACGAGGGTCATGGCCAGACGGCCGTTGCTGATGTCGGTGCTGATTTGCCGCGAGGCCTTCGACGTACTCCCGTCGATGACGGCCGCATAGTTATCCGTGACGACGATGCCGTCCTCGCACGTCTCCGCGCTTTTCTTTCCCGTGAGGTTTTGTTGTATGATTTTCATAGTCCTGTCTTGTTTTCCTGTCTTTTTCCGCTTTGTGCGCCACCCCGTCGTAAAGCCGACGAATCAGGTCCGGACGGCCGATACGCCTGAGGGCACTTTCGATGTTGCGCCGCTCCTCGGGTTTGTACCAGAAGAAAAATTGCCGCTGGGCGAGTTTTTCCTTCTGCGAGCGCGCACTGAATACCGGTTGAAGCGTATAGGGATCATAGCCCGTATACCACATTTCGGTGGATACGGTCATCGGGGTGGGCGTGAAGTCCTGCACCTGTTCCAGATGGAAGTCCAGTCCCTTGGTGATGACCGCCAGTTCGGCCATGTCCTCTTCGCGGCATCCCGGATGACTGCTGATGAAGTAGGGGATAATCTGCTGGCGCAGATGCTCTTGCCCGTTGATGCGGTCGAAGATGCGCTTGAACTCCTCAAACTGGCTGAACGGGGGTTTGCGCATGAGCATGAGTACACGGTCGGACGTGTGTTCGGGCGCCACTTTCAGACGTCCGCTCACATGCCGGCAGATGAGTTCATGCGTATACTGGCGCGCCGCGGCGTCCGACTTCCCGTCGCCGCTCTTGTGGAGCAGCAGGTCGTAGCGCACGCCGCTGCCGATAAAACTTTTTTTGATGCCGTCGAGTGCGTCGACGGCATGATAGACGTCCAACAGGGCGGAATGGTCGGTGGAGAGATTGGGGCAGATTCTGGGATGAATGCACGAGGGCCGCTTGCACCGCTCGCAGAGCCGCTTGTCCTTTCCGCCCATCCCGTACATGTTGGCCGACGGTCCGCCCAGGTCGGAAAGATAGCCTTTGAAGTCGGGCATGGCCATGATTTTCCTCACTTCCCGAAGGATGTTCTCCTTACTCCGGCAGACGATGAACTTTCCCTGGTGGGCGGAAATGGTGCAGAAGGCGCATCCGCCGAAACAACCGCGGTGGATGTTGACCGAATGCTTGATCATCTCGTAGGCCGGAATCCGCTTGCCTTTGTACTTGGGATGCGGCAGTCGCGTATAGGGCAGGTCGAAAGAGGCGTCCAACTCTTCGGTCGTCATCGGCGGATAAGGCGGATTGACCACCACCAACTGCCCGTCCGTGGACTGTATCAGCCGTTGGGCGTGCATCTTGTTCGACTCCTCTTCGATATGGCGGAAATTCTCCGCCTGCGCTTTCTTGTCCTTCAGGCACACCTCATGGGCATGAAGCACGATGTCCCGGTCGTCCACGGGATGCTGCAAGCGGTCTTTCCCTGTGAGGAAAACCGTCTGGGGAATGTCTTGCATCTCACGGATATTCCTGCCTTGGGCCAGGGCGTCGGCAATGGCGACGATGGTCTTTTCGCCCATGCCGTAGGTAATCATGTCGGCGCCTGAGTCGAAAAGAATGCAGCGGCGGAGCGAGTCGCTCCAGTAATCGTAATGCGTCACGCGCCGCATGGAGGCCTCGATGCCGCCCAGGACGACGGGAACGTCGGGGAAAAGCCGTTTGAGAATCTGTGTATAGACAATGGTGGGATATTCCGGACGGCAGTCGTGCCGGCCGTCGGGAGAATAGGCGTCTTCCGACCTCAACCGCCGGTTAGCCGTGTATTTGTTGACCATCGAGTCCATACACCCGGGAGCGATACCGAAAAACAACCGCGGCCGCCCCAGTTTGCGGAAGTCGCGGAAGTCGCCGTGCCAGTCGGGTTGGGGTACGATGACCGTGCGGTACCCGTGGGCTTCGAGGGTACGGCCGATGACGGCCGCGCCAAACGAGGGATGGTCCACGTAGGCATCGCCCGAGAACAGGATGACGTCGGCCTCGTCCCATCCCCGGAGTTCCATTTCTTTTCTGGTCGTCGGCAGAAAGTCGGTCAACCGGTATGTCTGCTGTGTGTCGCTCATCAGTGACTAATCGGATACGGCCTCAAAGTCGGGCTCCTCGTCGTGCGCCTTGTTTTTCCAGTCGATATAGAGCAGCACCAACTGATGCAGGCCGAAGGCCTTCATGTCCTGGTGGTAAATCACGTCGAGACACAGGTCGAGCAAGTCTTTGTTCTTGGCGTTTTCCGATTCCAGGATGGAGCGCACGTTGAGGCGGAGTTTCTCCAACACGCTCTCGTCCACATAACCGTTACTGTCCACCAGGTTGCGCAACAGGTGGAAATCGTCGATGGTCTGTAAGTGGCGCTCGCTCACCTGGATGTGGCGCGTGCCTGACGGATTGGCTTGAATCTGGTACATATCAGTTTGTTTTTATACGATTCTACTGGGGTAGGAGGAAGTGCACGGCACCGCGCATGACGGCACCGCGCTGACTGGCGTCAGCAATACATTCCAGGGGAAATCCCATGGTGAAACATTTGTAACCGGTGCCGCCGTAGGCCACGGCCGCACTGCCGCCGCCTTCATACTGCATGACGCACATGGCGCCGTCGGCCGGTGTCAGCACCTCGGGCGAAGTGACGGCATAATGCTGTTCGTTGAGCGTCCGCCAGAGGGGCATCGTCATGCCCAGACCCGTGACCTGACGGGCCGTGTAGCGCAAGTCGGCCTCCTCATAACGGAGTTTGAGCGTCTGCAGGAGGAACGACTGCTCCTCCTCACCGGGCATGTCGCTGCCGATATACGAACCGCTGACCAGCAGGCAACCGCCTTCCCGGGTGTAGTCGGTGAGCCGTTGCCGCATCCTTGCGGTGAATGTCTTGTAGAATTTCAGGGCATGAGGGTCGTATTTCTCCAGACCCAGGATGAGGTCAATGGCCTGAATCTTCCTGGGATCGGTCGGAGCGGCGAGGAATGCGTCGGCCGAACAGCTCACGATATTGTATTTCCTGGCGGTGACGAGGGCGTCGGTGTGCTCGCGTACCACGTTGCCGTCGTTGCCCTTGAGGAATTTTCCCACAAGTTCACTGCCGCTGTAACCCAGTCCGCCGGGACCTTCGATGCCCATGCGCGACTTGTCAAAACAGATTTGCCGGCCGGAAATACCTGCCGTCACACCGTCGAAGACACCCGGGTCGCGGTCCAGGTCGAATCCCTGCAGACTGTCGTTGGAGACGACGGCAGGTGACGAAAGACGGTGAAATCCGTTGACGATGAGGACGGTCTTGGCTGACGTGGGCTCCCAGACCGCCGAAACCGTCTCGGAAGGAAAACTCACGCCGCCCTCGTTGCAGGCCGCCACGCGGAAATGACAGGGCAGACCGGGCTGGAGCTGCATCTGCCAACTGTTGCCGCGCACCTTCACGCCGTTGTCGTAACCGCCTTGTCCCAGGGCGGTATAGACGATGAAGGCGTCTGCGCGCGCCGACGGTTCCGCCTTGTCGCTCACCGCCTGCCAGCGGAGCGTGGCCGTACCCTTGTCGCTGAGCGATACGGAGAGGTGGTCGGGCGTGAGCGGCGTGACCGTGTAACTGTCGCCGTGACCCTCGTTGACATACCGCAAGATGGTCTTGTAGATACTTCGGGCCATTGTGAAACGGAAATTCGGGTCTTGTGCCCACACCATGTCGGGGAAGTTCTGGTGGGAGAGTGTCTCGATGATGGCCGAAGGACAGGCAGGCAGGCGCGTCTCGGAATAATTCTTGTCCCACAGCGCCCGGATGTTCCAGTGCCCGTATTGCCGTTGGATATCCTGCCGGATACCGCTGAGCAGGAGGGAGGCCAACCGCTTGGAGGCGCCGCGCGACACCCCGCTGCCAAGGCGGCCGTCATTGTAATCCGTGGTGCAGATGGCCAGTGAACCGATGAGGCCGCCTTCCTCCTTGGCATAGCCCGCGTCGCTGTGGACGGCGAGCGAGAGTTCTATGGGCACGCCTTTGCCTTCCTTGTCGGGCGCGAAGACACTGCCTCCCGCCAGCCAGTTGGTCATCAGCGAACGGCTGTTGATGTCGTCGGCATAGTCGTTGGTGCCGCCGCGCGTACTGTAGACCGCGTAAGGCACGCCCGACCACTGGGCCGTGTAGCGCGCGCCTTCCAGCGTGCGGGGCAGTCCGCTGGTCTGTCCGCCGCGCGAGATGTTGCCCGTGCCGCCGCCGAAACGCACCGCGTCGGCCGTGACGACACCCTTGCGTGAACTCCTGTTGGTCAGTACGACACGGTTGGCCATACTGCTTCCCTTGTCGAAATCGAACGTGCCCAAATAGACCCAGGTGCCGCCGCCCATCTGTTGATTGACGCGAAACTCCGTGGCCTGTCCCTTGTGCCACACAATATACTGCGCATCGTCGACGCTTTTCTCCACCGTGGGATAAGAGACGTAGACCGCATAGCGGCCCGCTTCTGTAAACTGGGGCTGATAGGATATCTCGCTCGCTTTCTTCTTGTTCTTAGTGGCCTTGGCCTCGCGCGCCGTTCCTTTCTCAAACGGGTTCTCGCCGTCCTGCAACGTGGCCGCCGTCCTGCCGAAACCCCTCGCCGGGGAGGCCTTCCACGTGCCTTTCATGTTGACTTCCAGGTAATGGGGCGAACGGGAAATGTCGTTGTCCACGATACATTCGTTGCGCTGCCAGTCGCGCTCACGCGGCGTGAACACGATGGCGCCGGCGTTCTCCAGCATGGGAATGAGGTAGGGGATGACGATGGTCTGGGTGAACAGGTCCTCGGTGGTGCAGAACAGTTCGGGCCGCTGCCACTTCCAGCGCCCTTTGTCCTGGTCGTAATAGCGGCCGTGACTGGACCAGACGGACAGGTGACGGCCCTCCAGGCCACGACGGATGTCGAAAGGACGGGACACGTTTTCCACCCAAGGCCGGCCCTTGTAGTCGACGTTTCCCCAAAAACGGGGGGAAACTTCCTCGTCTTGTGCGAACGCGGCAGCGGAAAATAGCGCCGCTGCCGTCATGAGTAGCCACTGAGCGAATTTGTTCATCAGATGTCTCCCAGGGTGAAATTCTCCGGCCGTTTGCCTTTGAATCCCTTGTAATACAGTTTGATTTCCCGCATGTCTTTCTCCAGGTCTCCCGTGGGGACGAAACTGCGGGTGCATTGAATCAGTTTGCGTTCATAGTCGACTCCGTAGAGCAGAATCGGAATACCGGCTTTCTGCGCGATAAAATAAAATCCTTTCTTCCAGTCGGGATTGGGCGAACGCGTGCCTTCGGGCGTGATACAGAGACAGAATTTCCCGGCCGCCTTGGCCGTTTCGGCCAGATTGTCGGTCATGCTCGTGTGCTTCGTGCGCCACACCGGGATGCCGCCCAACTTGCGGAACAGGCAGCCCAGGGGCCAGAAGAACCATTCCTTTTTCATCAGGAAATTGCACTTGATGCCCTCCGCGCCCGCATAGAGCTGTCCCAGAAGGAAATCATAATTGCTCGTGTGCGGCGCCAGACAGATAATATATTTGTCCGGATGACTGACGGTCACGTCTTTCCGCCATCCGAGATGCCGGTACAACAGCCAGCGGCAGAATTTTCCCCACATGTCAACCGACGTTGCAGATCTGGTCAATCAGTTCGCTGACCTGTTTCTGGAAATCTTCCTTCAGACTCTTGTAGTAAGCCCGCTGTTCCATTCCGGGTTCGGGATGGGAAATGCGACTGACGAAATCGTTGTATACCGTGAGAATGGACGACATCATCGCATCGTAATTCTCCTTGTTCTTGCCGTCATCGTCCATTGAGGCGGCCATACATTCGGCGAAGAGTTCACTGCAGACCAACTTGAAAGTTCTCTTCAAATCTCTTTTGTTTGTCATATCGATTTTGCATTTTACTTTCCAAAGATAGGCAAAAAACGGGAAATGCAAATACTTTCACTAAAAAAATTACCTAAAAAGGATAAAAACTGTCGAATTCTCATGAAAATAACGTACCTTTGTCATCGTTTTTCAGCAGTTTATCAACATCAGATATTATTTATGAAAAAAAGTCTTTTACAAAAAGAAAGAGCCGCTTACCAGCCCAAATTGCCCAAGGGCCTGCAGGGCGCGGTGATGGTGAAAGAAGGTGAGCCTACCCAGAGCGTAGGCGACCAGGAAGAAATCAAGAAACTGTTTCCCAACACTTACGGCATGCCGCTCGTGGAATTCGTCCCCGGCGACAAGGTCAACGACACCCGCATGAACGTGGGCATCATCCTCAGCGGCGGTCAGGCTCCCGGCGGACACAACGTCATCACGGGTCTGTTTGACGCCGTCAAGAAGCTCAATCCCGAGAACCGCCTTTACGGTTTTATCCTGGGTCCCGGCGGACTCGTGGACCACAACTACATGGAGCTCACCGCCGACATCATCGACGAGTACCGCAATACCGGCGGTTTCGACATGATCGGTTCCGGCCGCACCAAGTTGGAGAAGACGGATCAGTTTGAGAAAGGTCTGGAAATCATCCGCCAACTGGACATCAAGGCCATCGTGATTATCGGCGGCGACGACTCCAACACCAACGCCTGCGTCCTGGCCGAGTATTATGCCGCCAAGAATTACGGCGTACAGGTCATCGGATGTCCGAAGACCATCGACGGCGACCTGAAGAACGACCAGATAGAGACCTCCTTCGGTTTCGACACCGCCACGAAGGTGTACGGCGAGCTCATCGGCAATATCGAGCGCGACTGCAACTCCGCCCGCAAGTATTGGCACTTCATCAAACTCATGGGCCGTTCGGCCAGTCACATCGCGCTGGAATGCGCCCTGACCTGCCAGCCCAACATCTGCATCGTGTCTGAGGAAGTGGAGAAGAAAGACCAGACCCTCAACGACATCGTGGAGCAGATTGCCAAGGCCGTGGCCGACCGTGCCGCCGACGGCAACAACTTCGGTGTGGTGCTCATTCCCGAAGGACTCATTGAATTCATCCCCGCCATCGGCCGCCTCATTGACGAGCTCAATGACCTGCTGGCCGCACATGGCGCTGACTATAAAGACTTGGACAAGGCGGCGCAGCGCGCATATATCCTGGCTCACCTGAGCGAGGAGAATGCCGCCACCTTCGCCACTTTGCCTGAAGGTGTCGCCCGCCAGTTGTCGCTCGACCGCGATCCTCACGGCAACGTGCAGGTTTCCCTCATCGAAACAGAAAAACTGTTGTCGGAGATGGTCGACGCCAAATTGGCCGAATGGAAGAAAGAGGGCAAATACGTGGGTAAATTCGCAGCCCTCCATCACTTCTTCGGTTATGAGGGACGCTGTGCCGCTCCGTCCAACTTTGACGCGGACTATTGCTATGCGCTCGGTGCCAGTGCCGCCCAGCTCATCGCCAACGGCAAGACGGGCTACATGGCCATCGTGAAGAACACCACGGCGCCTGCCGAAGAGTGGAAGGCCGGTGGCGTGCCCATCACGATGATGATGAACATGGAGCGCCGCAACGGTGAGATGAAACCGGTGATTCGCAAGGCGCTCGTCGACCTCGACGGCAAACCGTTCAAGAGTTTTGCCGACCGCCGCGACCGTTGGGCCCGCGAGACCTGCTTCGTCTATCCCGGTCCGATTCAGTATTGGGGTCCGTCGTCGGTATGCGACCGCAAGACCCGCACGTTGGTACTTGAGCACGAGGACGAGTAAATGACCGGACGCAGGAAATCCACCCGCAAGAAACGCAAGACGACGCCGCACTGGCGTCGTCTGCCTTCTTGGGCCTGGTGGGTAGGCGGTATCGGCGTCGTCCTGCTTTACGTCTGGGCTTTCTATCATTTCTTCGTCGGTCCCACGGGTTTCCGCTGGCGCGCCCTGTACGGCGACCCGTCTTATCCTTCCGGATTTGAAATCCACGGCATAGACATTTCCCATTACCAGGGCGAGATAGATTGGGACAAATTGCGCTCCCACGCCATGATTGACGGATGTCCGCTCCGCTTCATCATCATCAAGTCGACCGAAGGATCAAGCAGGATGGACGAGAATTTCAACGACAATTTCTATCAGGCGCGCGAATACGGTTTCATCCGCGGCGCCTATCACTTCTGGAGTACGAAGTCGTCACCGCGCGACCAGGCCTATTATTTCCTCAAACAGGTACATCTGGAGAAGGGCGACCTGCCGCCCGTGCTCGACGTGGAGCACAAACCGAAAGACCAGAGCGTGGAGGATTTCCAGCGCGACGTACTCACCTGGCTTCACATCGTGGAAGACAAATACCATGTGAAACCGATTATCTACACCTATTATAAATTTAAGCAGAACTATCTCGGGGCGCCCGTCTTCGACGACTATCCCTATTGGATAGCCCATTACTATGTGGACAAGATAGAATACAAGGGCCTGTGGAAGTTCTGGCAGCACACCGACGCGGGCCGTCTGCCCGGTATCGAGGGCTATGTCGACTTCAACGTCTACAACGGCAGTTTCTACGACCTGAAGCGATTGACCATCGGCAAGGGCGAGGACTAGTCGCCCCACCTGTCTATTGAGTGCGGAAGACCAACATCCGCCAGTCGCCTTCGGCGTCCCTTTCCGTCTCTTCCAGTCCCAGTGTGCGGGCCTTCTCCAGTAGCAGCGGAATGTCACTTTCGTAAAATCCGCTGATGAGCAACAGTGCGTCGTCGTTCATCACTTGCCGGAACCGGGGCATGTCCTGAAGCAGGATGTTGCGGTTGATGTTGGCCATGACCACGTCAAACCGCATGTCGCCCTTCAGTACCGAGGCGTCACCTTCCATGGCGGTAATCCCTCCGGCCCCGTTGATTGCCGCATTGTGCCTGGTGTTCTCCACGCTCCACGAGTCGATGTCGTAGGCCGTGACGCTCAGGGCGCCCCGCATCGAGGCCGCGATACCGAGGATGCCCGTCCCGCAACCGCAGTCGAGCACCTTCTTTCCCGCGAGGTTCATGGCCGTGAGCGCCGTGAGCATCATGCGCGTGGTCTCGTGTGTGCCCGTTCCGAAGGCGTTCCGGGCGTCTATCCACACCACGTTTCCGCTCTGCCGGTCCTCTTCCGGACACCTTTCCGGATGCCGGTAGTCGGCCACCGTGAGTCTGCCGGCGATGACGATGGGGGAGAATCCTTCCTCCTCCCAAGTGCTGTTCCAGTCTTCATCGGCCGCCTGCTCCACGTCCCAGGTGATGCCGACGTCCTGAAGGAAGAAATTACGGACGCCTTCCTGCAGCGCGTCCTCCCGGAAAGCGTCCTTTTGGACGTAGGCCTTCAGGCCGTCCCCGGTGTCCTCAAACGACTCGCAACCGGCTTCCGCCGCCGTGACGGCCAGCAGTTCCCGGGCCGCAACCAACAGGTTTTCATCGCACTGGATGTGAAAATGGAGTGCCAAGTATTTCATACGCAGGACAAGTGAATGTTAAAAATTTGGTGCAAATTTATAAAAAATAGGGAAAAACCTATCCCGGTTTAGGGTTTTTCCTTATTTTTGCAGTGAAAGTGTATCTATTTTTGTACCGTAAAAAGAATAGTTTAAAATTTATATTGACTGACATGAAAAAAATGATTCTTCTCACAGTCCTTGCCGGAGTGATGCCATTGTCCATGATGGCTCAGGACGACGACCTTTACTTCACCCCGAAGAAACAGGCCGGGACCACCAGCTCCGTACAGCGTGTGGAGGCAGAGCGCCCCACTTACTATGCAGGAAGCAACCGTGACGTGGATGAATACAACCGTCGGGGCCGTTTCCGCAGCACCTATCAGAAGATAGGCACCGACTCGCTTGGCAATGACATCATCGAGTTCCAAGAGGGACAGAACGGTCTTTCCGACACCATTTTCATTGATGATTACGCCGGAAATTACGACGACGCCGACGATTATCGCTACGCCCGCCGTTTCAGCAGGTTTGACGGCTACTACGGCATGTACGATCCGTGGTTCTACGGACCTTACTGGCGCAGCCGCTACTGGGGCTGGTACGACCCCTGGGATCCCTGGTACGGCTGGTATGGCGGCTGGTATGACCCCTGGTACGGTTATTATTATCCCTACGGCTACCGTTACGGCTGGTATGCCGGTTGGGGCTGGGGCGGCTGGTACGGTCCGCGTCACTACGGCCACGTAGGTCGTCCGGGTACTCATCTGGGCGGACGTGTCATCGCCGGTACGCCTCATGTGGGCGGCATGCGCGGCACGTTCGGCGGCGACCGCACTTCCACCGTGGGCAGATCCTCTTCGCGCCGTTCCGTGGGCGGACTCACCCGCAACCGTACTTTCGGCGGCAGCCGTTCCAACAGTACGTACAGCGGCAGCCGCAGTCGCGTCAACTCCAACAGTTCGTGGGGCAGCAGCCGTTCGTCCGGCAGTTTCGGCGGCGGACATTCCGGCGGCAGCTTCGGCGGCAGCTTCGGCGGTGGCGGCGGTTTCGGAGGCGGTCACTCAGGTGGCGGACATTCCGGCGGCAGCTTCGGCGGACACAGATAATGAATACAGACATGCATAAAATACAAACGGTTTTAATTTAAGCAACGATGAAGAAGATATTATTGGCATCAGCATTTGCCGCCATGGCATTGCCGATGATGGCTCAGGAGACCTATGAGAACACGAAACTGGTCGACAACGACCTCAACGGTACGGCCCGCTACGTAGGTATGGGCGGTGCGATGGAGGCCTTGGGCGCCGACATTTCCACGATGAGCACCAACCCCGCAGGTATCGGTCTCTTCCGCAAGTCGCAGATCAGCGCATCCGCCAGTGTGGTGATGCAGGCCGACGTGGAGAAGTTTGACGACGCCGACAAGACCAATTTCAGTTTTGATCAGATCGGACTGGTCTATTCCCGTCCCACCGGCACCAACTCTTTCCTGAATATCGGTTTCAACTATCACAAGAGCCGCAACTTCCGGCAGATTCTCAATGCCGCCGGCAGTCTGAGCAACGCCTCCCAAAACAAGTTGACCTACAAGAAAGCCGAGCAGGGCGTGTTCACGTCCACCAACGACCTCAACTTCTCCATGGTGGATGATTTGTATATGTCCGGCATGCTCTACAACTCGACCGACCAGACCTATTACTATTATCCGGCCACGTCCTATACGTTCGGTCAGGCCACCAAGGGCTACATCGGCGAGTACGACTTCAACATCAGCGGCAACATCCACGACCGCGTATATCTCGGCGTGACGTTCGGCATCCACGATGTCAACTACCGTCACTATGCCGCATACCTGGAGAGTCTGGCCTCCAATGAGGACGGACTCGACTATGCCGGCGTGGAAGACGTGCGCGAAATCGACGGAACGGGCTTCGACATCAAGGCCGGTGTCATCTTCCGTCCGGTGGAAAACTCGCCCTTCCGTATCGGTACGTACATCAATACCCCGACCTGGTATGACCTGACGCTGTATTCTTCCGCCGCCCTGATTGGAGGAACCACCAGGCAAAGCGCCTCCTACGACTATAAGGTGTACACCCCGTGGAAGTTCGGTCTGAGCCTCGGTCATACGGTAGGCAATTTCCTCGCCCTGGGCGCCACGGTGGAATATGCCGACTACAGCAGCATGAGCACGCGCATCATCGACGGCAGTTCCTACGACTGGTATTATGACGCCTATTACGAGTCTTCTTCCGCCGACGAACGGATGAACGACCACACCGACTACACGCTCAAGGGCGTCGCCACGGTGAAGTTGGGCGGAGAGGTGAAAGTAGCTCCCGAGTGGGCTCTCCGTCTGGGCTACAACTATGTCTCCCCGATGTACGATGAAAACGGTTCCAAGGACGGTACGCTCTATTCTCCGGGCACTTACTACGAGACCCAGACGGCCTACGTCAACTGGAAGTCGACCAACCGCATCACCTGCGGTGTGGGCTATCAGCACAAGAATTTCAGTGCCGACCTGGCTTACCAGTACAGCGGAACCAACGGTGATTTCTATCCCTTCATGAATTATTATGAGAACGGCATCAGCGGCACCGCCTCCACCGAGGACAACACGTGCGGCGCCGTGGATGTGAGCAACAAGCGTCACCAGATTCTTCTTACCTTGGGTTACAGATTCTAACCGACTTTTTCAATGAGGATAAAACAATCAGTATTACTGATGGCATTGGCATTGCTCCTTTGGGGCAATGCCTTTGCTGCTTATGGCCAATCCCCGAAACGGGAGTTTCGTGGAGCTTGGATACAGTGTGTCAACGGACAGTTTCAGGGCATGTCCACGTCGAGAATGCAACAGGTGCTCACCGACCAGCTCAACGAGTTGCAGCGTGACGGCGTCAATGCGATTATCTTCCAGGTCAGGCCGGAGTGCGACGCGCTCTACCAGAGTCCTTACGAACCGTGGAGCCGTTTTCTGACCGGTGTGCAGGGCAAGGCGCCCTCGCCTTATTGGGACCCGCTGGCCTGGATGATTACCGAGTGCCACAAGCGCGGCATGGAGCTCCATGCGTGGATTAATCCCTACCGGGCCAAGTCGAAGACGACCACCCGTCTGGCCGACAACCACATCGCCGTGCGCCATCCCGAACGCGTGTTCTCCTACGACAACCAGTTTATCCTCAATCCCGGCATGGCCGAAAACCGCACCTACATCTGCCGGATTGCGGCCGACATCATCCGCCGCTACGACGTGGACGGCTTCCATATCGACGATTATTTCTATCCTTATCCCGCTGCCGGACAGCGCATTCCCGACGAGGAGCAATACCGCCGCTTCAACAACGGCATCAACAACATCAACGACTGGCGCCGCGACAACGTCAATCAGTTTGTCAAACAACTCTCGGACACCATCCACAAGGTGAAGCCCTGGGTGAAATTCGGCGTGTCTCCCTTCGGCATCTACCGCAACAAGAAGAGCGACCCCGCCAACGGCAGCAACACCAACGGTCTGCAAAACTATGACGACCTCTATGCCGACGTCCTGCTGTGGGTCAACAACGGATGGGTCGACTACAATGTCCCCCAGCTCTATTGGCAAATCGGGCACAGCGCCGCCGACTATCAAGAACTGATAGGGTGGTGGAACCGCCATGCGGGCCATCGGCCGCTCTTTATCGGAGAAGACGTGGAGCGCACCTGCAAGTTCAAGGACCCGGCCAATCCCCAGAGCCACCAGTTGCCCGCCAAGATGCGCCTGCACGCGCAGATGAGGAATGTCCAGGGCACCGTCCTGTGGTATGCCAAGGCCGTGGCCGACAATGTGGGCAACTACGGACATGCGCTTCGTGACCATTACTGGCGCTATCCCGCCCTGCAGCCCCGCATGCCGTTCATCGACGGCAAGGCCCCCAAGGCGCCCAAGAAGGTGATGCCCGTGGAGACCCGCGACGGATGGATGCTCTTCTGGAAAGCCCCCAAGGCCCGCAAGTGGCAGGACGAGGCGGTGCAATATGTCGTCTACCGTTTCGCTCCCGGCGAGACGGTCAACATCGACGACCCGTCCAAAATCGTCGCCATCACCCGCCAGACCCACGTCTCGCTGCCTTACCGTGACGGCCGTACCCGCTACACCTACGTGGTGACCGCCCTCGACCGCTTGAGCAACGAGAGCAAGGCCGTCAGGAAAAAGGTGAAATTGTAACGACAGTCACCTTCCCATTCTCATTATAATAGAAATGAACGCGCGCGTAAAAGGATTTGTCGCGGGCATCCTGGCTGCCGTCTTCTACGGCACCAACCCGCTTGGCGCCCTGCCGCTCTATGCCCAGGGCATCAACTGCAGCAGCGTACTCTTCTACCGCTACGGCATCGCCGTCCTGCTCTTCGCCCTCATCATGCTCATGCGGGGCGAACGCCTCACCGTGCGTCCCGGCCACGCCATCCGTCTGGCCACGCTCGGCGCCGTCTTCGCCTTCTCCTCGCTCACGCTTTTCCTGAGTTTCCGCTACATGGACGCCGGCATCGCCAGTACGCTGCTCTTCTGTTACCCCATCATCACGGCCCTCCTGATGACGTTGCTCTTCCATGAGCACATCACATGGCACACCGCCCTGTCCATCGGACTGGCCGTAGCGGGCATCGCCCTGCTTTACCAGGGCGACGGCGACGCCAACGTGAGCAAGTTGGGCTTCGCCCTCGTCATGACGTCATCCCTGCTTTATGCCGTGTATATCGTGGCGGTCAACCGCTGGACGTCGTCCATGTCGTCGCTCAAGTTCACCTTCTGGGTCGTCTTTTTCGGTTGGATCACCATCTTCGCCTGTTCCTTCCTGGCCGGCGAATCCATCCAGATGCTGCACGGAGTAGGGCAGTGGGGCTGGGCCATACAGTTGGGCATCCTGCCCACCGTCCTGTCGCTCTTCCTCATGACCGTGGCCATCAAGCACATCGGATCCACGCCATCGGCCATACTCGGCGCCCTGGAACCCGTCACCGCCGTCGCCATCGGCGTCTGCATCTTCGACGAAGCCTTCACCTGGCGCCTTGCCGCCGGCATCGTCCTCATCCTTTCCGGCGTCCTCCTCATCATTTTACACAAAGATAAAAAACAAAGCGAGTAGCTCCCAGATTTACCTTTTCGCCCCCTGCGGTATATACAGATGCCAACCAATTAAAAATCTTAGAAAATGAAAAAGTTTATCGGAATCGTATGCATCGCAGTCGGAGTTATCAGTTTCTTCAAGTGCATGTCCACATGGAACGGACAAATCTCCGTGCTCTTGGGCTATCTTATCGGATTGGCACTTATATCCGGACTGCCTGCCTACTATTGTTTCAGAAAAAAAGACGAAGACGACGAATGAGAAAAGTATTAACCTTGGCCGCAGCGTCACTGTTGCTGACCGCTTGCAGTTATGACCGCCAACTGGGATGCACGCTCGACAAGTTGCACCTCAACGGCGATGTCCGGCAGGTGGAGACCCTTGTCGAGACGGCTGTTCCGATGACGGAAATGCTCGCCGACATGTACGACCCCGCCCATGCCCTGACCACGATGTGCGGCAATGTCAGTCTGACGTTCGACCGCAACGGTAACATCCGCCAGTATGAAGGCTACGGCATCGACGGCGACCGGCTCTTCCGCGTCCGCAGTTTTCCGTCGGCCAATGAGCGAACCCTGTTGCCGGCCGTTGTCGGTATGCCTTCCGCCTCGTCATGGGACGATGTCAGTATGACGAAAGACGACAGCGGGCGAGTGGTCGGAGCAAGATACGTCACGGACGGACATCCCGTCTGGACGATGAAGATGGAATACGATGATGACGGACTGGTCAGCAGTATAGTGAAACGGTATGATGAGATGACCGTCATGGTAGGGCAGACGGTGGTGGAACAGACCGACACGACGCGTTTCATCTATTCCGACTACGACAGTCAGCACAATTGGACCAGGGCCACCATCCTTTACACCGGCATTCAGCCCCGCCACAATGACACCTGCCGCGTCATCCGTCGGATTACCTACGACGGCGAAAAGCCGGCCGGCGCGTTGCACGACCGGTTGAGAGAACCCCGCCCGGCAGAATCCTTCGCCACTTGCCCGTTTGAGACAGTAAGGCTCGCCGAATACGGAACGATGCAAGTGCCTTCGTTTATGCGCATCAGTGAGGACGACCGCCAGGAAGCCAATCGGGCGTCAGGCGGACAGGCAGACTATCTCTGTGCCTTTACTTACAAAGACGAGTCGGCCTACGCCAGCATCATCGTCTACACGACATCCGACGAGACCTTTCCCGATTTGGATGCCCTGACCGAAAGTGACCTGACCTTCGACCCTGAGGCCGACCGCCAACTGCAAGACGCCATGTCCCGCCAGATGGACAAGGCCGGCATGCGCCTGCTCAAATGGATGCATTACAGTCTGCCGGTCATCGGTCAGCACCGCGCCATGGCCTACCGGATGTACCGTTACGGACAAGGTTCGCCGATACCCGTCATCGTGGAGTGTCACGTCCGTCGCGTCAGTCCCGACAGGACAATGACCGTCCTGTGCAGTTATCAGTGCAACCGTCCTGACCTCTTCTCCTCCGCCTTCCGCCATACGCTCAATTCCGTCACGACAGACTAGTTGAACGTGTAACGAGTAGCGTGTAGCGAGATATGATTTAGTTGAGGGTTGAGAGTTATTTCACCTCGCAAGAGGTGCAGTCCGAGCGAAGCGAGGACCTGGTAACCGGGCGTGCTTGCCGCAAGGCGCACGCTCGGATAGTGGCTCTCTATACTTCCAACCCCAAAGGGGTTGCACTATGAGTCCCCTCCTGCTTGTAGGAGGAGTGCCGTAGGCAGGGTGGTTTGAAATAGATTTACCTTTCCGCCTCCTGCGGTATAAACAAACGAATAAAAACAAAAAACAATGACGGAAAAGCAACCCTTATTCTCAGCCCCATTCTCCTTCAGCGGAAGAATCCGCCGACTGGAGTTCATCATCACCTATCTTTTGGGTTACGTCTACGCCTTCATCGTGGGCCCCATCTGCGAACGCCTTCCGGAAAACATCGGCACGATGCTGATCCTCATCTTGGCGATACCGTTTTTCTGGTTCCGCTTCGCCCAGGGCGCCAAGCGATGCTACGACCTGGACAACAGCGGATTTTACCAGCTCATACCCTTCTACTTCATCTTGCTGCTCTTCGCCGACGGCGACCCCTACGAAAACGACTACGGCCCTGACCCCAAAGGAAGAGATATTTATGAGTGAGGTGAAATATGAGAAATATGGAAAAATTGCTTTTGGATTTTGGTAATCAAAAAGAAAAACATATCTTTGCGGTAATTTAATAACGAAGAATCTAAATTTAACTCAAACGAAGCCTTTAGGAATATATAGACTTTGATTTGGTTGAAAAACAATCCAATAATATGAACACAATTTACAGTATCAAGAATTTTAAAACATTTGATGAAAAAGGAGTAAATGTAAAGTTTTCCCCGATTACAGTATTGACTGGATGTAATAGTTCAGGTAAAAGTTCTATTACCAAGTCTTTAGTTCTCCTCAACAGCTTTTTTGAGGAAATCGGCCATAGTGCTAAATTTGATGAAGAGAATCTGTGGAAGGCGAAATTGAACTTTTACGATGTCAAGAACGATTTATTGGGAAATTTCGATATAATGCTAAATGAAAACGCAGAAAACGGAACCATTACGTTTTCATATACTACGTATTCATTGCTGCTCTCCGCAAATATTTTGGTGGAATTACGATTTTGTGCGGATAGCAATGATGTGCTTAATAATGGCTTCATGAAGGAATATTCCATCGTTAACACGGATAACAATGAAGTAATTGTTTCTGCGGACAAGGAACATAAGACAGTTGCGTGGGAGAAGCTTAGAAAACCTTTTGAAGAATTTGCAGTAATCTATCTGCTGTTATCTAAAATAAAAGGATATACTTATGAGCATTATGAAATGGCTATCGTGAATAAAGAAGATTTTGAACAATCTCAGAGGAATGATAGTGAAATTCGTGATGCTATTGAGAAATATTGCGAGAAGGCTAAGGTTAGCAAACAGCGTCTTGATGATATTTCCGCATTTCGGTCAAAATGCTCAATATATAAGTCTTTTTATCTTCCGCAAGAAGTCGTAGAGAAGAATCATGAATATGATCTTTATACCTATACTCCAATTCTTGAGACTTTAAAAAATTGTACAAAAACCACAATTGACAACTGTATTAGAGGTATATTGGATAAGAAGGATTCAGACTGCAAAATCGATGAACGGGCAATTGCAAAGGTTATAGATGATTTTAAAGCGTCAAAACAAGCAACATTCATTGATTACTATAAGGAAAATGAGTCGGCTTATTTTTCCGCCAATAATTTTTCTGACTCAATAAATTTCTATTCAAGCATTTACCCAAGAAGAGGAACACCAATTCCTTTGTCAGTAGAATCTTTGAATAAACAAAAGAGTTCAGAAGAATGGCACCAAGAGAAGATTAAGAAATGGGAAGAACGTCCGGTGAATTTTGCGGACATTATTTATTCGGTATTGCAACTTAACAAAGCAATATCGGTAAAGTATGAGGATTTTTGTAATGACAAAGTAATGCTCATGAATGGAGATCTTTTTGAAAACGGAAAAGTGACTTCTGCTGTTCTTCAACAAATGCACGCATTTGTGAATATGATAGTTAACGAGATGTTCACATCCGATTTCGTTACAGATACACTTACATATGTTCCGTCTTCTCGTGTAAAGGTAGAACGACTTTATAAGATAGGTGAAACGAATGAGTTTAGTGTATTGTTGAACAACTATCTGAACGAGATAATGAATGCAACGGATGCTGCAGATGTATTCTTGGATAAATGGATAAAAGAATTTCATGTTGGAGAATCCTTGTCAATCGAACGCGACTCTCAAGGTATTGGAGTTTGTCTTAAACTGAAAAAGAAAAATGGAAAAGTCCACTTGCTTGCGGATGAGGGATATGGTGTTACGCAATTGGTGTCCATGTTATTGCAGATCAGTTTAAATATCTTCAATAAGCAAAAACGCCAACATCAAACCGTGATTATCGAGGAGCCTGAAATACATCTTCACCCGAGTTTCCAATCGAAATTGGCGCAGATGTTCGTAGAGGTCTGTAAAGAAAATGATATTCACTTTATCGTAGAGACTCATAGCGAATATCTTATCCGAAAACTCCAGACCATGGTTGCCATGAATAATGTATCGGCTGATGAAATCTCTTTGAACTATGTATACGGAATGGATGATTATGTTAGTCCTTCAGATTCCAGAGTAAAAAACATTGAGATTCGTAAAGACGGAAGTTTGTCTGATTCATTTGGTTCAGGTTTCTTTGATGAGGCTGACAATCTATCAATGGATTTGATGAGGATTCAAATTATGTAGTTATGAAAAGGAAGACAGTGTTTTGTGAACTGAATTTCATAAAAACCCTTACCGATAATAAGGAATATTTGACATTTGACAGCCTTTGCAAAGAGTCTGATGTCATGATGGATGTTACACAGGATGAATTCAAGAAAGTTGCTTTAGAGGACAAAACCCTTTACGGTTTGTGGAAAAAGCGAAACGATGGTCTGTGTGAAATAAAATTTGAAAGCCCGTTTACCCAGGAAAAAGCCTTAAACAGTTTATGTCCTGTTGTCTTGTCATCAAATACGAATAAAAGTGCAGAGATAAAAAAAGAAGGAGGTTTTCTTGCATTTAATCACGGCAATTTGTTTAAACTTCCCTCATTGGAAGAGGATAGTGGTTTTGCAATAAGTAAAGGAGATGAAGATTCATGGAAAAATCGATTGGGTAAGCCTGAATGTGGAAACTCGCTGATTATAATAGACAATTATATATTGAGTGATACGCGTGACATGGAAAAGAATTTATATGAGATTCTCAAAATTTTATTGCCAGAGACGCTTGATGTCACCTTTAATCTTACTATTATTACAGCTCGGCTTAAAAATGGCCTGCCATTGGAAGGCAGGTATAATAAGGTAAAGCAAAAGATACAGTCAATGAAACCAAAACTGAAAATCAATTTCAATCTATTTGAAAATGTTTCCAATGTGTTTCACGACCGTGCCATATTATCTAATTATTTTATGATTACGTGCGGAGCAGGCTTTGATTTGTTTAATCAGTGGGGAAAAGCCAAACATCCTACAATGGTTTCTATTACATATCCTTTCCTGCAAAAACAAATCAAGTGGGCCGTTGACCACTATTGCAACCAGCTTTATTGTGCCAAAAAGCTTGCGAAGAATGCGGTCAGCAACAATGTTATAAGTCAATATTACGGTACAAATAAGGATAATCGGTTATTCCAATAGTTATGGCAATATTCATACCTTCATTAGAAAGAATATCTGAATGGAAAGTGCCGCCAACACCAGGAGAGAAATGCTTGCTTCGTTTCCTTTGTGATAATTTGGACGACAGTTTTGAAGTCTATTTCAACCCTATGCTGAATGGCGACCGTCCGGATGTCATTATAATGAGGAAAGGATATGGTGTAATGATAATTGAAGTAAAGGATTGGAATCTTAATAATTATCATTTAGATGCAGAAGGCCATTTGATACTGAACAGTAATGGTACTCCCCTAAAATCGCCGATAGCCCAAGCTCTACAATATAAGGAAAATTTATATAATTTACATATACCACAATTGCTTCAACAGAAGATAATTAATCCGCAGAATTGGGCGATTGTTACATGTGCTGTCTACTTCCATTGCGCGAATCAATCAGAAGTGGATAACTTTTTCCGACAAGGTAGCAACTACTATGATTTGATAGGGTATGATAAGCTTGAACGGGAGGCCTTTTATGGAATTTTACGAAAACGTTATTTGATGGCAAACTATCCGTCTATTTTATTTACGGAAGAAATATATGATAATTTTAGAAGAATACTTTTCCCGTCAGTTCATTTGGGCTCTGATAAACAGCCAAAGTACACGAATGATCAGAAAAAAATAGTCTATTCAGACAAGATAGAACAACGAGCTAAAGGAGTATTTGGTTCTGGAAAGACAACAGCATTGGCAGGAAGAGCTGTTGAAGCATATAAGCGATCTGTAAGAAAAGCTAGCAAAGGTACCCCTCAAATACTCATATTGACCTTTAATATAACATTGAGAAATTTAATACATGATAAATTAAATCAAGTTGATGAGAAATTCAATTTTAATGATTTTACGATATTGAATTACCATGAATTTATAAAAATGGCTTTAAATAATATTGGAATTCCTGTTAAGGCTCCAAGATGCTACGAAGTGAATGTCCCATGCGATAGGACTAAATGTCTTATTAATCGCTCAGAATGCGAGACATTTATTGAATATTCAAAGACTAAAGCATACAAAGAAGCATTCTCAAGCTATATGGAGAAACGATATTTCTCCAACTTAAACTTATTTGAAAGACATAGGAAGGAATTTGAAGAAAAATTATATAATGGAGTCATTATAGACGAAGTACAGGATTACAAACGCCAATGGCTTGATATTATAAAAAAATATTTTCGTAATCCAAATGGTGATTATGTGTTGTTTAGCGATGTAAAGCAAAATATATATGAGCGTGATACAGATGATAAAGACGTAATTACAAACATTAAAGGCCGCCCTAATAATTTAAGGCATTGTTTTAGGTCGGCCAACAAAATAATTGATTTAGCCCATGATTTCCAAAAATGTTTTCTTTCTGCAAAGTACGATGTTGACGTGTTCGAAAGAAACTGGTTCTTCGGCTTTTCTCCAAAGAGAGAAGGTTATATAAAGTACATTTATCTTCCAAATGCAGCTGATGATGTTATACCTGATGTTTATGATATAATACGAGATGACATTGTAAATAAAAAAAATGTGATGTCACCAAATGACATAACAATCTTGGGCTTTACCATAAAAACTCTTAGACGATTGGATTGCTACTATCGCTATTCATGTAGAGAACGGACGAACACGATGTTTGAAACAATAGAATGCATGTATCTAATGCATATAAATCAATGTCAAAAGTGCTGTTATGATAATTCTACTTCCTACGGTGGCAGGTGTCGGCCGCATATAAATCAATGTCAAAAGTGCTGTTATGATAATGGTAATTGTTTCAGTATCGTCAATGATACCCTTTTAAATGAATTCCATAAGTGCTGGTATAATGAAGCTGGAAAGATGTTATGTCTGGCAAAAGCAAAACCGAATGTGATTTTGGCTCAATTATTCGCAATTTATGATATGAATATGGAGTATGGTGGCCTTTTCGGTGACAGACTCAAAGAAGAATGTAATAAACATAGAATAACGATTGATGAGTTTTCTTCGTTTATGAACAGATATTCATTAGCATTAGATAAATTTAGAACAAAAGTATATCAAGACAATTATGAGATTATTCGCAGAAACAAGAAATTGCATTTTTGGATGAATAGTGGTACAATAAAAATATCAACAGTCCATTCATTTAAAGGTTGGGAAAGCGAAACCGCATATGTGGTGTTAGAAAAGACACCTGCGAATCCAGAAACACTTTATACAGGAATAACAAGAGCAAGGAAAAATTTAGTAATAATCAATGTGAATGATGATGAATATCATAAATTCTTTATGGAAAAAGTGGGTTCAGAAAAATAATATGAGAAGTAGGTTGTATTAATTGAACTATGTCAAGCGCTCATGGCTTAAGGAAAAATAAGGCCGGAAATGTATGTTTTTGTTGGAAAATACGCAACGAAATTCTACTTTAAAATCACAACTTTGTCAGAAAATATTACCATTTTTCACTCCTGAAAACACGAAAAAGGAGGCGTTCCAGAAGAACAAAAACACCGTTTCTGCTTCCTTGTCAACCGGCCCAATAGCAACAGCGGACCAAAAAAGGCAGTTTTGGTCCGCTGTTTCGGCAGGTTCATGCTGCAAGCGCGGCACTCTTGCTTACCAGGCGCGCCGCGGCTGCAGACCAAGCACGGCATTTTTACCGGCCAAGAATGCCTGTTTTACAAAAGCGCCCTCCGGTAAGTCCTGTTTTACGTCATTCCAGGCCTTCTCATTTCTGGCGTATTTCCGACCGACTCCCCATCAGTCCGAAAATACGAAAGAAGTTTGTCAAGATAAATGATAGTATGGTAAGCGGGTGAGGTGATGAAAAAAGCGGACAAATGTAGCGTGATGCCGTAGGCGGGGTGGTCTCGCAATCAATAGTCATTTGCTCCGCAATCAATAGTTGTTTGCGGTGCAGTCAATAGTCATCTGGTCGGCAAGTAATAGTCCGTTGCGGACCAAACAATAGTCAACTGCGTACCAAATAACCCATCCTTTCCCGTTTCATATGAAATGACGTTCTCATTCTATATGGAATGACAGGCCCGGTTCACGGGTCTTAGGGCACCGGGACAGGCGACCCCTTTGGGGTCGGGAGGTTATTTGGGGCGCTGTCCGAGGGTGCAGTCGCTTCGTTCCTGCATACTCAGCATCGGTTCGGCATAATCCAAACAAGTTTGGCTTCTGGTCTCACCTTGCTCGAGTTTCAGCCGCTTCGCGTCTGCAACATCGGCGGCGCCTCGGCAATGTCAAAGCATTGCTTTGCATTGCTTTGCATTGTTTTCGGCTCACTCATGTTCCGACAGCCCACTGTCGCAACATGGTTTTCGCCTCAACAATGTTCAAATAAATTTGACATTGCACTCACCTTGCACTATGTTTCGCTTTGCGCAACATCGGCGGCGCCTC
>Ga0181612_104205_pt1 | contig 68447 bp, 50 predicted proteins | sample HoacroProtozoa21_FD_119630 | JGI IMG/M metagenome (GOLD analysis project Ga0181612, IMG submission 119630) | Hoatzin crop microbial communities from Cojedes, Venezuel. Combined Assembly of Gp0051906, Gp0051904, Gp0051908
ATCCGCTTAAGATGAAAAAAAATTGTTTAAGTGGCATTCCAGGCGCCGCGAAAAGAAGCCCCCCCCGTGGGCGGGGGGCTCGCAGGTTACAGAAAAGCTATGTTGCCCTTATAGTTGCGGGCTATCGGGATGGGTTTCAGATGGTCGAAGGGCGGCAGAAAGTGGCACTTGCCCCTGCTGACCTCTTGCAGGTAGTCGGTGTTTACGATGCAGTTGCGCGACACCTGCACGTAGCGAGGGTGCAGTGCGAGAATGTCGGCGGCGGCGATGCCGAGGCGCAGCTTCACTCGTTGGTCGGTCTGAGCGGTGATGCCCTCCCATCGGCGTTCGGTCTTGCTGTACTCGAAGAAGCAGACGTCGCCCATCTGAGGCTGGTGGCGCAGCCCTCGGCTGGTGGTCAGTTCCGAGAGCTCGTTGCTTGCGTCGCCCAGCGTGCGGTAGTCTATCTCTGTGTCGCGGTTGTCGGCGAGTCGTCGCTCCACGGTCTTAAACTCTTTCGGGTCGAGTGGCTTCAGCAGAATGTCGAAGGCCACGCTGCGAAGCGTGTCTATCATGTACTTCTGGTGTGCTGTGTAGATGACAATCTTCTGCTTGCTCCTCGCTGGCAGTTCGCTCCGTCTTATCATCTCGAATCCCGACAGGTCGGGCAGTTCCACGTCGAGGAAAACCACGTCGGGCTGCGTGCGCTTGATGAGCATCGCTCCGTCGGCGGCGTTGTCTGCCTCGCCAGCGAAGCTGAGTTCGTCGCTCTCTTTTATCATGCGGAGCAGTCGTTCGCGCTCCAGTGGGTTGTCGTCGATGATGATTGCTTTCATTCTTTATTTCTTTTAATGTGGAGTTTTTTAATGAGGAGTGAGGAGAGAGGAGTGAGGAGTGAGATATGACTTGGTGAAGAGTGAGGAATGACTTGGTGAAGAGTGGGGAGTGAGAATGGCAGCCAAGGGCATTCTTCCGCTAACTCCCGTTAACTCCCAATATCTTCCGTCAACCCCCGCTCATTTATAACTCCCTGATTCATAATTGCTTGCGGGGGGGTAAAAGGAGCATCGAGCGGCATCCCTTTATGCTTCCGTCGGCGTCGGCAATGTTTTCTATGCGGAATCTCATGGGCGTCTTCCACTTGTTCTCCTCGTTTAGTACGGCGATGGATTTGCGAATGATGGCCAGTCCCACTCGTCCGCCCTCGGCAGAGGTGATGCGCGTAGCATCGAAGCCCCGTCCGTTGTCCTCGATGGTTACGAGTGTGCAACCGTCGGACTCGCTCACGGTGATGGCGATGCGTCCCAGCTCTTTCTTGCCTCGCAAGCCGTGGATAAGGGCGTTTTCTACGAGTATCTGCACGAACATTGATGGCACGATGGTCTGGTCGAGCAGTCGGTCGTCGGTGGTGCGCACGCTGTAGTCGAGCCCTCCCTCGACGATGTTTCGCTGCACGTCGATGTATTTGTCAACGAAGTCGAGCTCCTCGCGCAGCGTGATGTTCGTCTTGCGAGCGTTGTCGATGTTGCTTCTGAGCAGGCTCACCAGCTTCATCATCGGCTCGCTCTGCTCGTTGGCATCCTTGGGCATCTGGCTGCTCAGCACGTTGAATATGAAGTACGGCGATATGTAGCTTCGGGCCATACCGAGGCGCAACTTCATGTTTTCCATCTCTCCTTGTAGTCTTCGACGCTTCCACGAGATGCTTTTCAGCGCCAGAGCCATGCCGAGCAACGCTATTAAGGCCAGTGCCACCACCACCCCAACTATGGTTTGCGTCTGCTGTTCGGCTTTCTCGCGTCTTAGGACTTGATTGCTCATTGCCAGGCTGTCGGTCTTGTATTGCTCTTGCAGGTCGGCGGCCTGCATGCGGGCGTTGGCTCGGCTTATCGAGTCGTTCGTCTTCGCGTACCGCTGTTGGCAGAGGAAGGCGTTGCGATAGTCGCCCCGTTTCAGGTAGTATTCTCCGGCTGTCTTCGCCCATGTCTGGCGTATCGACACGTCGTTGCTCATGTTGGGGTCGCCCCCTGCGGCCATCGTGCGCGCAGCCTCGTCGAGTCGTCCGCCCTTGGTGGCAATGCCCACGCGCAGTGCTTTCACGTTCATCAGTCCGTCGGCAGAGCCTGCGGCGGCGAAGAGTCGTTCGGCGGAGTCGAGGCGTTCCGATGCCTTCGCGAGGTTGTCGAGGTGCAGATAGCTCTCGGCCATGTTCACGTCGCATATCGGGCGGAGCAGCGATGCGTCGAAGGGCGTTCCGCTCATCTTGGCGTCCATCAGGCGGAGCTTCCCCAATGCCTCGTCGCTCCGGTCGCCGAGATTGAGCAGCGTGGCGTAGTTGTTGAGCGACATCAGTTGCAGCTGCGGAGGCATGGAGTCGAGCATGCTTTCCAGCTCCTTGAAGTATTCCTCGGCCTTGTCATCGTCGCCCATATACATATAGAGGGTGGACAACTGATAGAGCAAGTTATAGTTTTTCGAGCGCGGCTGCCCAAGCGAGTCGGCTTTCACCAGCCCGCGCCTATACCATCGTGCGGCATCCACCAGTCGCCCGCGCGCCATCTCCACGTTGCCCACCGTGGCGCACACCTCTGGCAACCTCCTTTCGTTGTCGCTCTCCGTGATGGCGCGATAGCTTCGTTCGCCGCATGCCACGGCACTGTCTCCTGCGGGGTCGTGTGCCATTGCCGCGCCAATCTTGTAAATCCACGCGCTCGCCTCGTATGCCTTTCGGCGGGGCGTTGGCTCATGGCGCCGCATGAAGTCGAGCACCTGGTCTGCCACGATGTTGGCAGAGTCGGCGTTGGCAATGCTGAGGCATCGGCTTCGCTGCGTCAGCCAAGCATAGTATTCGTCGGAGTCTTTCGCCTCGGCAATGTGTTTCTCCACGAGAGCGCGTGCCGAGGGTGCGCCCGCGACGATGGAGTCGCTCACTCGGTAGTACTCCTCTCGAAAGGCGCGTTCTTCTTGTTGGCCGCAGCTGGCCCCGATGAGGCAGGCGCATGCCACGGCAATCAGTTTAGCGTGTTTCATTGCTCAAAAATACGAAAAAAAGAGCAAACGACGCCAGTAACTACATTTTTTAACGCTCTTTCCCGTCTAAAATGCAGATTTTGTGTTTAAAATGCAATTTCGACAGAAGGACATATTTTGTTCGACAGAAGGACATATTTTGTTTGACAGAAGGACATATTCTTTTTGGTGGGAGAATGTGTTTTTGTTGACAGAAGAACAGATTTTTAATGACAGAAGAACATATTTTGTTTGGTGGGGTGGGGAAACTGGGAGGGATGAATGGGCTTAGTGGTTCGGACGGAATGGTTTTTGTCGGTATTTTTTCAGGTGGGCGGTCGTGGTGTTTAGTGGGAGTTTTGGGGGTAGGAAAATCCGTGGTCGGAGGTGGCATTTTCTTGCCCCCGTGGTAGGAGAAAACTCCCACGGTGGAAGAAGCCGACTCGCACGGTGGAAGGAGTCAAGAGCTACGGTGGTGGAAGCGAACTCGCACGGTGGTGGAAGTTTCATCCCCTTATAGCAAGAATTTCCTCCTGTTGCGGAAGCTCTCCATTTCCTTGATAGTCTTAACGTTACAGTTTCGCCCTTCCTCCCTCTAAAAAATCCCAATCACGTCTCTTTTCTCCGAAATTGAAACTTTTGGCGACAACTGCCCCACGTTCCAATCTCCTTCACACTTCTATGCTTTATCGCCCCAAAAACAACGGCAAAATGCTCTTCGTTTTGTAATAAAAAGTACGTTGTTTGTGTCTGACTGCTAAGATGCGAACTGGTCAGTTCCGAACTGGCCAGTTCGGAACTTTATTGTCATTACGTATGGCTATGGTGGCCGACGTAAACCTAATTGTAAACCGTTCGGGGTTGCAAGGGTGGGGAGAATGGCGTAACTTTGCGGCGCTTAAACCATTTAAAACACACAAAAGGATAATGAAAAGAGAGAAGATTTTTGAACGCCGGCTGAGCGAACATTTCACCGTCGGCGACTTGGCACGCACGGGAGAGGCGGAAAGGTACGGTATCGACAACATTCCTACGGAAAGGCAGGTGGAGAGGATGAAGGCACTCTGCGAGCGGGTGCTCGAACCGATGCGGGGGCGCTTCGGACGGCTTCACGTAGTGGTGGGGTTCCGATGCCGCAAACTGCATGAGGCGTTGGGCGCAACGGGCAGCAGGAGTCATCTGCGGGGCGAGGCGGTATGCCTGCACGTCTCGTCGATGGAGGTGGCGCTGAAGATGTATCGCTTCGCGACGAAAAGGATTGGTGGGGTGGAGATTCGCCTCTCGGAGCCTATGAGCAACGGATGCCGACTGATGAGGCTCTCCGTGAGGAGTGAGGTTCACTCCTCATTAAAAGGTGAAGATTTAACATAAAAAGTTTGGTGAGTGAACTTTCGTTGCACTGAAAGTCCGTAATTTTGCAGGCGAAAGAGAGGACAGTCGAGGCGACTCGACGATGAAGACAGTACTTAACGTTTTAAAAGAAAGGATATAAACCATGATGAACACACGCGACGAGCAAGTGGCGCTCGAAAGACTGCAACAGGACATGATGCGCCTGGTGAATGCCACGGAGGAGGGGAGCCTTGAGTGGCTCGGAGGGAAAGTTGACTTGATGGAGGGGCTCTACCTGCTATATATATATAATAAGGTGGAAGACGAGCTGGGGCGACCGATGACCTTCGCGGCGATAGTGAGCCGTGCGTGCCGCGTGCTGAGGTTGCCCACGCCGTCGAACGCGAGGGCCTACGTGCAGAAGGCTAAGCACAGGAAGGGCATTCGCCAGACGCCTTTACTGCAAAGATACCTGCTAATGGGCGAACTCCTAAGAGTCAGCAACCGAGGTAGTTAGAAAGACGTAAACCCAAGTGTAAACCGTAAATGCTTGACAAAGGCTTAGAAATGTTGTATCTTTGCATCGTCAATCAGGCGGATTGACAAGATGCGCATCAAGAGAAAAACAAACCTTAGTAATTAACCATTTAAAAAAGAAAGGAACAAAACAATGCTTTACTACAAGATGATTCAAATCAAGAGCTCTATTGAGGCAATGTCTGGCAAGTGGCTCGCTCGCACTATCATCAACGGAACGCTGGAGACCGCTGACGTGGCCAAGCTCATACAAGCTAACTGTACGGTGAAGTACTCCGACGTGATTGCGGTGCTCAAGGAGCTTCAGGAGGTGCTCACGGACAAGTTGCAGGAGGGCTACTCGGTGCATCTCGACAACATCGGCTACTTCCGCATCTCGGCCTCAAGCAAGTTGGTTGACTCTCTCGACACCTTCAATCAGGCTACGGACATGCGTGCCCCGCGCGTGATATTCAACCCCGAAAGCACTCGCACGAAGGATAGCGAAGGCAAGTATCGCAAGATAGTGTCGCTCACCAGTGGAGTGAAGCTCCGTGAGTTGCCCTCGGCTACCGAATAGCATTATTGAAGAGTGCTCTTAGTGAGGAGGGGGGAGTGAGGAGAGAGGAGTGAGAAATGACTTGCACGCTCTCGTCGTTGTCAGCTCGATTCTCAAAGCTATTCTCACTCCTCGCCTCTCTCTCCTAACAACACAAATAATTTCCTCTCCCAATTTCGGGAGAGGAATTATTTATCGACCACAGATTTCACCGATTTTCACGGAGGAGGGATTTCGCTTCTCACTCCTCATTAAGGTCGTTAATCTGGAAATCCTTTTTGCGTAGAACGAAGCTGTTGCTGAGATATTTCTCGCGAACTATTTTGTTCTCCGCAAGTTCTTCTGGTTTTCCCTGGAAGAGGATGCGACCCTCGAAGAGCAGATAGGCGCGGTCGGTGATGGATAGCGTCTCCTGCACGTTGTGGTCGGTGATGAGAATTCCTATGTTGCGGTATTTCAGTTTCCAGACGATGTGCTGTATGTCTTCCACGGCAATGGGGTCAACGCCTGCAAATGGTTCGTCGAGCATGATGAACTTGGGGTCGATGGCGAGGCAACGAGCTATCTCGGTGCGGCGTCGTTCGCCTCCGGAGAGCTGGTCGCCCTTGTTCTTGCGCACCTTTTCGAGTCGGAACTCGCGTATGAGGCTTTCCAGTTTCTCAAGCTGCTCGGAGCGTGGCTTGTCGGTCATTTCGAGCACAGAGATTATGTTGTCTTCGACGCTCATCTTGCGGAACACACTGGCCTCTTGCGCCAGATAGCCGATGCCTGCTCGCGCGCGCTTATATACAGGATAGGAGGTGATGTCGAGGTCGTTCAGGTAGATGTGGCCGGCGTTAGGCACGATTAGTCCGGTGGTCATGTAGAACGAGGTGGTCTTGCCCGCCCCGTTTGGTCCGAGCAATCCTACGATTTCTCCCTGCTTTACGTTTATGGATACGTCGTTGACCACGGTACGCTTTCCGTATCGCTTGACGAGTCCCTCTGTTCGCAGCATCATCGGCTGCTGTTGCTGCTCTTGCTGTTCTTCCATAAGTCTATCACGTTCGTCTGTTTCGGCTTGAGTGAACAATCCTCGCTGCCTCTGTCGGCGGATTGTTTTCGGCTGCAAAGTTACGAATAAAACTTCAAACTTCGGCCTTAACCACCTAAAGTTGTAAGTCGAAAACATTAAAAAACTTAAAAATTACACCTTATATATATTGAAAGGGAAAGTTTTTGTTTACTTTTGCACCCCACAAACCGAATTAGAATGGACAAGAACTTAGTGATAGTGGAGTCGCCGGCGAAGGCCAAGACCATAGAGAAGTTTCTCGGCAACGACTATAAGGTGATGTCGAGCTATGGGCACATTCGCGACTTGAAGACCAAGGAACTGAGCATCAACACCGATACTTTCGAGCCGGAATATGAGATACCGGCAGAGAAGAAGCCCCTGGTGAAAGAGTTGAAGACGCAGGCTAAGAAGGCCGACACCGTGTGGCTCGCATCCGATGAAGACCGCGAGGGAGAGGCTATCTCGTGGCATCTCTGCGAGGTGCTTGGGCTCGACGAGAAGCAGACCAACCGCATTGTGTTCCACGAGATAACGAAGCCCGCGATATTGGCTGCCATAGAGACGCCGCGCCATCTCGACATGAATCTGGTGAACGCTCAGCAGGCGCGTCGTGTGCTCGACCGTCTTGTGGGATTCAAGCTCTCGCCAGTGTTGTGGCGCAAAGTGAAGCCAGCTCTCTCGGCCGGTCGCGTGCAGAGTGTCGCCGTGCGCCTGATAGTAGAGCGTGAACGCGAGATACAAGCCTTCAAGAGCGAGCCTTACTACAGCATCAGTGCCGTGTTCGCAGTGGAGAATGCCGACGGTACGGTCTCAGAGGTGAAGGCAACGCTCGACAAACGATTCACGAGCCACGACGAAGCCCTCGCCTTCCTGGAGTCGCTGAAAGAGACGCAGTTCTCGGTGTCGAACGTGCAAAAGAAACCAGTGAAGCGCACTCCGGCTCCACCGTTTACCACCTCGACACTGCAACAAGAGGCGGCACGCAAGTTGGGCTTCACCGTCTCGCAGACTATGCGAGTGGCGCAACATCTATACGAAAGCGGACTAATCACATATATGCGTACCGACTCGGTGAACCTCTCGAAGCTGTGCCTCGCGCAGTGTAAGGAAGAGGTGGTGAAGACCTACGGCCAAGAGTATAGTCGCCCGCGGCAATATCAGACCCACTCGAAGGGAGCGCAAGAGGCTCACGAGGCCATTCGCCCCACCGAGATGGCTCGCACCGAGATTAGTGGCACGGCACAGGAGAAACGTCTCTATGAGCTAATCTGGAAGCGCACCGCCGCCTGCCAGATGGCCGATGCCGAGATAGAAAAGACCACCGTTGACATAACTCCGACCGACGGAAAGCCCGCCGCAGCCAAGTTCGTGGCCAACGGCGAGGTGGTGAAGTTCGACGGTTTTATAAAGGTATATAGGGAATCGACCGACGACGAGGAGAGTCAGAGCGAAGACTATCGCACTCTGCCCCCGCTCAGCGAGGGAACGCCATTGACTCGCCGCGAGATAGTCTCGACGGAGCACTTCAGTCAGGGACCACAGCGATACACCGAGGCCAGTCTGGTGCACAAGATGGAAGAGCTCGGCATAGGCCGCCCATCCACATACGCACCTACCATTTCGACCATACAGCAGCGCGAATACGTGGCCAAGGGCGACCGCAAAGGCGAGACTCGCCTCTACAAGGTGGATACGCTGAAGGGCAAGGCCATCAAGAGCTCCGAGCGCAAAGAGGTGGCTGGCAGCGACAAGGGAAAACTGCTGCCCACGGACATTGGAACCGTGGTTAACGATTTCTTGATGAAGCACTTCCCCGACATCATGGACTACAACTTCACCGCCAAGGTGGAGAAAGACTTCGACGAGATAGCCGAGGGCAAGGAGGAGTGGACCAAGATGATGAAGGGCTTCTACAAGAAGTTCGAGCCAAGCGTAGAAAAAGCCATAAAGGAGCGTGAAGAACATAAGGCCGGCGAACGACAACTCGGCATCGACCCGAAGAGCCAACGCCCAGTGTTCGTGAAGATTGGGCGCTTCGGTCCAGTGGCGCAGATAGGTAACGCCTCCGACGACGAGAAGCCGCTCTTTGCACACATCCCCAAGGAGAAGAGCATGGACAGCATAACGCTCGAAGAGGCACTCGAACTGTTCAGATTGCCGCGCGAGGTGGGAGAGTTCGAGGGTAAGCCCGTAATCATCGGCGCAGGGCGCTTCGGTCCCTATGTGCTGCACGACAAGAAGTACGCATCGCTGCCGAAGGGTGCCGACCCGATGAGCATCACTCTCGAAGAGGCCATAGAGTTGGTGAAGCAGAAACGCCAGCAAGAGGCGCAACGCCACATCAAGGCTTTCGACGAGGAGCCCGAACTGGAAATACTCAACGGACGCTTCGGCCCATATATCACCTATAAAGGAAAGAACTTCCGAATACCAAAGTCGATGCACGATAAGGCCGCAGAACTGTCGCTCGACGAGTGCATGAAACTGGTAAAAGCGTGAGACGCATAATATTAGTAGGCTACATGGGAGCCGGAAAGACCACCGTAGGACGACAACTCGCCAAGGCTCTCGACCTACAGTTTTACGACCTCGACTGGTATATCGAGGCGCGTATGAGAAAACGCGTACCAGAGATATTCGCCGAGCGCGGGGAGGAAGGCTTCCGAAAGATTGAGCGAAACATGCTGCACGAAGTGGCCGAGTTTGAAGATATCGTGCTCAGTTGCGGGGGAGGCACACCGTGCTTCTTCGACAATATGGACTACATGAATCAACAGGCCGACGTGGTATATCTGAAGGCTAAACCAGAAGTGCTCCACGGACACCTGATGATGGGAAAGGTGGAGCGTCCCCTTATTAAGGGTAAGACAGGCGACGAGCTGCTTGAGCACATACGCAAACAACTGGCTGAACGCGAACCTTATTATAATAAGGCACGCTACCAGCTTGATGTGAGCTTGCTCGATAACTATGAGAAAATAAACACATCGGTAAAACAAATAACAACCCTGCTTAACATTGAAAAAGTGGACAACTGACGACGCCAAGGAGCTCTACAACATCGGAGGATGGGGCACCTCTTATTTTGGCATCAACGAACAAGGAGATGTCTATGTCTCTCCATGCAAGGACGACGTGAAGATAGACTTGCGAGAAGTGATGGACGAACTGGCACTGAGAGACGTCTCGGCGCCAGTGCTGCTAAGATTCCCTGACATACTCGACAACCGTATCGAGAAGACCAGTTCGTGCTTCAAAAAGGCAGCTGCGGAATACGACTACAAGGGCGAGAACTTCATTATCTACCCCATAAAGGTGAACCAGATGCAGCCCGTGGTGGAGGAGATAATCTCCCACGGAAGAAAGTTCAACCTCGGACTCGAAGCAGGCTCGAAGCCGGAGTTGCACGCGGTGATTGCCGTACAGTGCCAAAGCGACTCACTCATCATCTGCAACGGATATAAGGACGAGAACTACATAGAGCTTGCACTGCTGGCGCAAAAGATGGGCAAGCGCATATTCATAGTCGTGGAAAAGCTGAACGAGCTCGACATCATCGCCAAGAAAGCCAAGCAACTCAACGTGAAGCCCAACCTCGGAATACGCATCAAGTTAGCGTCGTCGGGTAGCGGAAAGTGGGAAGAGAGCGGTGGCGACGCATCTAAGTTTGGGTTGACAAGTGCAGAACTGCTCGAAGCTCTCAATAGGCTCGATAAATACGACATGCACGACTGCCTCCGACTAATCCACTTCCACATAGGTAGCCAAATAACAAAGATACGACGCATACAGACAGCACTGCGCGAGGCCGCGCAGTTCTACGTGCAGCTGCATAAGATGGGATACAACGTCGACTTCGTGGATTGCGGGGGAGGACTCGGCGTTGACTACGATGGCACGCGCTCGCCTTCGAGCGAAAGCTCCGTGAACTATTCCATTCAAGAATATGTGAACGACTGCATCTACACCTTCGTAGAGACAGCCAACCGCAACGGCATAGCCCACCCAAACATAATCACCGAAAGTGGACGCTCGCTCTCAGCGCACCACTCAGTGCTCGTTATCGACGTGCTTGAGACGGCCTCGTTGCCTGAGATGCCCGAAGAATACGAGCCAGAGGAGGGAGCCCACCAGCTTGTGAAAGACCTCTACGAGATATGGGACAACCTCGGACCGCGCACAATGATGGAAGACTGGCACGATGCAGAGCAGATACGAGAGGAGGCGCTCGACCTTTTCAGCCACGGAATTGTTGACTTGAAGACGCGTGCAGAGATTGAAAGTATGTACTGGAGCGTCTGTCGCGAGATACACGCTCTCACGAAGAGCATGAAACACGTGCCAGAGGAACTTATGAACATCGACAAGCTACTCGCCGACAAATACTTTTGCAACTTCTCTCTCTTCCAGTCGCTACCAGACTCTTGGGCCGTTGACCAGATATTCCCAATAGTTCCCTTGCAGCGACTCAACGAACGGCCAACGCGGTCGGCAACGCTACAAGACATCACTTGCGACTCTGACGGCAAGATTGCGAACTTCGTAACAGCGCGGCACAACTCCCACATTCTCCCCGTACACAGACTGAAGAAGGGCGAGCCCTACTATCTCGGAGTATTCCTCGTGGGTGCTTATCAGGAGATTCTTGGCGATATGCACAACCTGTTTGGCGACACTACTGCCGTGCACATTAGTGCCACCGCCGACGGTTATCACATAGACCAAATAATAGACGGAGAGACAGTTGAGGACGTGCTTGAGTATGTTCAGTACAATCCGAAGAAACTCGTGCGCCAACTCGAAATGTGGGTTACGAAGAGCGTTAAGCAAGGCAAGATAACTCTTGAGGAAGGAAAAGAGTTCCTCAGCAACTATCGCTCCGGCCTCTACGGATACACCTATCTCGACCAATAAAGCAAACGAGGCAGCAGAAAGTCATGGAGCAAAGGCAACAGCAGGAACAACGATTGGAGCAGACGCTCGCTCAGCAGCAGACACTCTCGCAGCAACAGTTGCTGCAAGTGCATCTCTTAGAGCTGCCCATCAACCAACTCGTTGACAGAGTTAACACCGAGCTCGACGACAACCCTGCCCTCGAAGCGTCATCGCCCACCGACGCCCTGCAAGACGAACACGACAACCAGGCAAGCGACACCGACGACGCACTTGACTTCGACAGCCAACGCGACCGCGAAGACCGACAGTCGGCACTCGACGAGGCATTCCAACGCATGGGCGGCGACGATGACGAGTTGCCCGTATATCAATCGCAGACAGCGCAAGGCGACGAGGCGGCCATCGGACAAGACACATCGTTCTACGACCTGCTGAAGGAACAGATGGGGGAACTGATACTGACAGAGCGCGAACGCGACATCATGGAGTATCTCATTGGGTCGCTCGACGACGACGGGTTGCTGCATAAGTCGATAGACAGCATAGCCGACGAGCTCGCCGTGTTCCAATCCATCGACGCATCGACGGACGAGATAGAGAGCGTGCTGAAAAAACTGCAAACCCTCGACCCAGCCGGCATCGGAGGGCGCTCGCTGCAAGAATGTCTGCTGCTGCAAGTGGAGAGGCGCGACGACGGAGAGCTGAAGCGACTGATGACCGACGTACTGAAGCACCACTTCGACGACTTCGCCAACAAGCGGTGGGCAAAGATAGAGACCGCGCTCTCGCTGACCGACTTGCAGGCATCGGCACTCTTCGGAGAACTGCGCAAACTGAATCCCAAGCCGGGAGCATCGCTCAGCGAGACCGTAGGAAGAGCCCTCCATCAGATAACACCCGACATAATCGTGGAGACCGACGACGAAGGCAACATCGCTTTCTCGCTCAACAACGGCACACTGCCATCGCTCCACGTCTCCGAAGTATTCTCCGACACCCTGCAACGGCTGCAAGACGAACCGAACTCCAACAGTCGTTCCAACCGCGAGGCACTCATATATGCACGCTCGAAGGTAAAGGCGGCCAGGGGCTTCATAGAGGCAATGAAATCGAGCCGCCGAACGCTGTGCATAGTGGTGCAAGCCATTATCGACATACAGCGACAATTCTTTCTCGACGGAGACGAGACATCAATTCGCCCCATGATACTGCGCGACGTGGAGGAACGAACCGGCCTCGACCAATCGACCGTCTCGCGAGCCACCGCCGGGAAATGGGTGCTCACCCAGTGGGGGACGTTCCCTCTGAAGTTCCTGTTTGGAGAGAAGTTCACCAATGAGAAGGGCGACGAGATGTCGTCGAGACAGATAAAGCTCGCCATAGCCGAGATAATAAAAGGTGAAGACCGCAACCACCCACTTAACGACGACGCTCTGAAGGCCAAACTGAAAGAGCGGGGCTTCACCGTCGCACGTCGCACCGTAGCGAAGTATAGAGAACAACTAAACATACCAATAGCCCGACTGAGACGATGACACAAGCAAAAGGAATCATACTCGCAGCACGCGTCGTGAGCGCTATTTTCAATCCTCTATATCTGGCGTTCACCAGTTTCTGCATCCTCTTCATCTTCACCTACCTCAATCTTCTTCCGTGGGTGTTTAAGTTGAAGGCCCTCATCGTGGTCTATTTCTTCACCATTCTCCTCCCTATCACCTTAATCCATCTATATCGGCGTTCCAAAGGATGGACGCTCATTGAGCTTGGCCAGCGCGAACGCCGAATGATACCATACCTGATAAGCATAGCAAGCTATCTGGTGTGCTATTATTTGTTAGACCTTGCCCACACGCCCCACTTTATGGGTTCAATAGTTTTCACCTCCCTAATCATACAAGTGGTGTGCGCTCTGATAAACACTCAATGGAAGATATCCACCCATACTGCGGCCATCGGCGGTGTAGAGGGTGCGCTTGTAGCCATGAGCTTTGTATTCGTCTTCCAAGCTCTCACCTGGTTTTGTATAGTACTCCTCTTAGCTGGCTTAGTCGGCAGTGCCCGAATGCTCTTGCGTCAGCACTCCCTCGGTCAAGTCGTCGCAGGCTTCGGCGTCGGCTTCTTTTGCGGGCTCTTCGGAATGCTCTTCCTCTAAATCAAACAGCTAACTCCCGCTAACTCCCGATATCTCCCATCAACTCCCAATAAATAACTCCCGCTAACTCCCGTTAACTCCAATTATCTCCCGCTAACTCCATCTAAAGAAAAAAAGATATGAACCCAATTGTAAGCATAATAATGGGCAGCACGAGCGACCTGCCCATCATGGAAAAAGCATGCCAACTGCTCGATGATATGCAGATACCGTTCGAGGTGAACGCACTCTCCGCCCACCGTACCCCAGAGGCAGTAGAAGCATTCGCAAAGCAAGCCGAGGGCAGAGGAATAAAAGTGATAATAGCCGGGGCAGGCATGGCCGCCGCACTGCCCGGAGTGATTGCCGCCCAGACCACGCTCCCCGTCATAGGAGTGCCAATAAAGGGAATGCTCGACGGACTCGACGCCATGCTAAGCATCATACAGATGCCACCGGGAATACCCGTTGCCACCGTTGCCATCAACGGAGCACCCAACGCCGCCATTCTCGCCGTAGAGATGCTCTCGCTCGCCGACCCCACCATAGCAGCCAAGATGAAGCACTACAAGGCAAGCCTCGGCTCAAAGATAGAGAAGGCAAACCAAGCCCTCGCAGAAGTGAAATACAATTATAAGACAAACTAAGCCCCACCATCATCACCACCCATAATCCCCATAACACCCAATATTTCCATTCACAGAAAGATGACTCCCCAACCTAACTTCCGCCGAAAGACCACCGTAGCCCACGTGGGCAACATCCAGATAGGAGGCGACAACCCAATACGCCTGCAGTCGATGACCACCACCGACACTAACGACACCGACGCCTGTGTGGAGCAGGCAAAACGAATAATCGACGCCGGGGGCGAGCTCGTAAGGCTCACCACGCAAGGCACACGCGAGGCCGAAAACCTGAAGAACATTAGCCAACAACTCCGTGAACAGGGCTACGACGCACCACTCGTGGCCGACGTACACTTCAATGCTAACGTGGCCGACGTAGCAGCGCGATACGCCGAGAAAGTGCGCATCAATCCAGGCAACTACGTTGACCCGGCACGCACTTTCAAGCAACTGGAATACACCGACGACGACTATGCCGAGGAACTCCGAAAGATAGAGCGACGCTTCGTCCCCTTCCTGCAAATATGTCGCGACCACCACACCGCCATACGCATAGGCGTGAACCACGGTTCGCTCTCCGACAGAATAATGTCGCGCTACGGCGACACACCCGCGGGAATAGTGGAGAGTTGCATGGAGTTTCTGCGCATCTGCAAGCGCGAGCACTTCGATGATGTCGTCATATCAATTAAGGCGAGCAACACAGTCGTCATGGTAGAGAGCGTCCGACTCCTCGTGAAGACGATGGACGCCGAGGGCATCCACTATCCTCTCCACCTCGGTGTAACGGAAGCCGGAGAGGGGGAAGACGGGCGAATAAAGAGCGCAGTAGGCATCGGCACCCTGCTGACCGAGGGCATCGGCGACACCATACGCGTATCGCTCAGCGAGGAACCAGAGGAAGAGATACCCGTGGCCAGGCAGCTCGTTGAGCTGATACCCGAATGCACCGCCCTCCGACAGATGGCCGAGCAAGGCAACGGCGACCTCTGCCGAATAGCCGACGACCCCATCCGTCTCCACGTCAGCGCACCCACGTGGGGGCAGTTGCAACTGAAAGCCGCCATGACAGCCGGCCCGCTCCTCATCGACCGCCGAGCCCACCAACTGCAAATCTCCACCGACAACGCCTGCACGCCCGAACAGCTCACCGGCCTTGCCGACGCCATACTGCAAGCGGCGAGAGTGAAGTTCACCAAGACGGAATACATCTCGTGCCCTGGATGCGGGCGAACGCTATACGACTTGCGAACCACTATTAGGCGCATAAAAGAGGCCACCGCCCACCTTACGGGGCTGAAGATTGCCATAATGGGATGCATCGTCAACGGCCCCGGAGAGATGGCCGATGCCGACTACGGATACGTAGGGGCGGGGCGCGGAAAAATCTCCCTCTACCGACAAAAACAGTGCGTAGAGAAGAACATACCGGAGGAGGAGGCCGTGGAGCACCTGATAAAGCTCATTGAGGCCGACAAAAAATAGCGCTCGATAGGCAAAAGCACGCTAAGGGAGTGTGTCAGCATCGTCTGACGCACTCCCTTTTTGTTTGCGTTCCAAGCCAACGCCGCCGTGCTCCGTAGAAACAGCGTTCACCGTCGCAAAAAACTCCTACGTCCCGTTTTTGTTAATTCTATCCGTTAATTTGTTTTTTTTTTTGTAAACAAAGCTAAGAAATTTCCGTAATTCCTACATTGTCCGTACATTTGCGCTCGGAAAAGTTTCGGTGGACGCTGAACCTAACGATGTCCCGCCTTTCTTGCCACATAAACCGTAGTAAAAGTCAGCAACGACCTAACAGTAATTTAAATAGCAGCATTATGAGGATGAATAACCGATAATAATAAAACCAACGTTCAGCCGAGCCAATTCGGTTCGGCTGAATTACTTAAAGAGTGGCGGTGAAGGGGAAAGGAAAAAGAGTAGTCAGCGCTTGGACTGCGAAGTTCGGACTGACGAATATAGTTTTATTTTTTTCATATAAGTGCCACACGATGGCACGATTGTTTTATTTAAATAAGAAGTTATAGAGTTGTGGGCTGGACTGTGAAGTTCGGCCCATTTTTCTGTTTTACGACGTAGGCGCGTCCGTGCGATTACAACGGAAAAAGCCGACTCCCACGGTGGCGGAAGTCGGCCTTTTTCTTGGTCGAACGGTTCAGTTTGCCGCGACGCGAAAGCGGTTCACGGCAATTCTGAAAACTATCTATGCCGATGCTATTCCTTGTGATAGGAGAGGGCAGCGCCGATGGCCGTGCAGAACTCGGCGTATTTCGGGAAGTTGAAGTGCACTTTGTAGAGCTTCTCCATCGGAGGGAACACCTCTTTGCACTGCGGCAGCAGGGTGAGATTGCCTATCATCACGAAGTCGCGAATGCCGCTGTTCAGCGATGAGAGTATGGCGGCAGAGCCTATCGACTGCAGCACCATGCAGATGAGTCCCTCGGCGATGTCCTCTCGCGAGGCGTTGTTAGGAGCCTTGCCAAGCAGCGACGCCGTGGCCGTGAGCGGCAGCCCCGGCAGTGGCGATGTCGAGATGTCGCCGATGAGCAGGTTCATGTTCTTGATGTTTCCCTTCATCGCCAGCGCAGCCACCTCTTTGATGTCGCCCGTTTGCAACAGCATGCGCGAGAGTCCGGCCAGCGTGCCGCCGCCGATGCCTATGCCTCCGATGTGCTCCATCTTGTCGCCGTCGTAGCCTACGAACGTGGTTCCAGTGCCCATGCTGACCACTATTGCCTTGTCGAGTTTCGACTCGAACTTCGCTCCCAGTCCGTCGCACTCGAACTCGTCTGCCTTTTGCGTCGGCAGTCCGTAGATGGGCTTGTTTATGTAGGCGCTGCCAACTCCGGTGAGCATCACCTGGTCCACGTCGCTTAGCTCAATCTTGTTGTCGTAGAGATATTTCCCAAACGCCCCGTAGAGAGACGTTATCGGGTCAACAGCCGTGATGCGTATTGGCGAGACAACTACGCCGTTCTTCACTCCCACAATCTTCGTCGTGCTGATGCCGACATCTATTCCAATGACTATTCCCATTTTTATGCTTTATAGTGTAACGTTTGGCAAAGGTAAGCAAAAATAGCGAAATTCCAACACTATTAAGGATAAAAATCGCCCTCGGCGTGCGTTTTTGCCTAAAAGCGCAGAGTTATCTCTTCTCGTGCCCAATCGGGTGGTTCACCGGCGCCGCCTTCACCTACTCTTGTCGTCAGGCAGCCGTGCCGAGCAGGTTGTCGCTCGACACCATCTTCAGCGCGTTTTCCTTCGGCAGATAGAGCCACGCTCCGTCGCCGCGCAGCACATAGACGCGCACGTCTTGCATGTTCATTGCCGAAGGTGCGGTGATTTTCCCGTCGGCGTAGCTCTTCGATGGAATTTTCTTTACTCTTTTTGCCCACCACGGTAGGAGTCGCTTCCCACCACCGTGCGTCTTAACTTCCACCACCGTAGTTCCCGACTCCCACGGTGGTGCGTCTCGGCTCCTACGGTGGAAGAAAATTCGGCCTACCGAAGCGCCTGATTTTCAACAGCATGGAAATTGCGATTTCCCGCGCCGAAGCCTGAAATACCCCTCTATGGGCGCGTCGGTTTTTTTTACAAATGGGAAGGATTGTCGAGGCCGACCGTTGCGGCATTGGCTCACTGTGAGAGCATATTCTCGCGGAAGGACGAGAGTTGTCGGCGGGGCTTCGGGGACTTTGGGCAGCGTCGTCGTCGAGTGCGTGCGCGCTTTTTTTCAAATTCTTTGAGCATAAGGGGAGTTAAGTGGAAAAAAAGTAGTAACTTTGCACTCTGATTATGTGGAGCATTGCGCAATACTTTCCGATTACGAACCCGACGATGATTTTCCTCGTCGTGTTGATGATAATTCTGTTTGCCCCTATCGTTATGGGCAAGCTGCGCATACCGCATATCATCGGAATGGTGCTCGCGGGAATGCTTGTCGGCAAGTATGGACTGAACATTCTTGAGCGCGACGACTCGTTTGAGCTCTTCGGTAGGGTCGGCTTGCTTTACATAATGTTCCTCGCAGGATTGGAGATGAACATCAGCGACATGAAGGAGAATCTGCGCCGCTTTCTTGTGTTCGGCGGATTGAGTTTCTTCGTGCCTTTCGCGCTGACCTACGCTGTGAGTCGTTGGCTGTTGGGGTTGCCTCAGGCTTCGACGATGCTGATCAGCTGTATAATGTCGTCGAACACGCTGATAGCTTACCCGATAATCTCGCGCTACGGCCTGCAGCAGCATCGGTCGGTGGCACTGAGCGTGGGCGCTACGATGGTGTCGCTGACGCTTGCGCTCCTCGTCTTGGCGGCCATCGTGGGGGCATACAATCACGAGACGAGCGCGTGGTTTTGGCCGTTGTTCGTGCTGAAGGTCAGCCTGTTTTGCGTGGGCGAGGTGATGCTCATTCCGAGGCTGTCGCGCTGGTTTCTCCATCGCTACAGCGACGCGGTGATGCAGTTCGTCTTCGTGTTGGCGGTGCTGTTCCTGAGCGCGTTCTGTTCGGAGTTGGCCGGACTGGAGGGCATCTTCGGAGCTTTCTTTTCGGGATTGGTGATGAACAGGTTTATTCCGAGCGTATCGCCACTGATGAACCGCATAGAGTTCATCGGAAACGCGCTGTTCATCCCCTATTTCCTCATCGGCGTAGGCATGATGATAAACATTGGCGCGCTGTTCAACGGCTGGCCCACCGTCTGGCTTATCGTCTGCCTCGTGTTCTTCGGAACGCTGGGAAAGGCGGTGGCTGCCTACGCCTCGTGCATTGGCTTCCGAATGCAACTGCGCGAGGGGCACATGATGTTCGGACTGACGGCAGCCCACGCCGCAGGTAGCATCGCGATGACACTGGTGGGGATGAATCTGGAACTCTCGCCGGGAGTCTATCTGCTCAATGCCGACGTGCTGAACGCAGTGGTGTGCATGATTCTGTTCACCTGCATCATCAGCTCCATCGTTACCGAGCGGACGGCGCAGAGCATACTGCTGGAGGAGAAGACGGGCAAGATAGAGCCGGAGCAGGAGGGCAACGACGAGAAGATACTCGTGGCGATGGAGCATCCGGAGACCGCCGACGAACTGATGGACATCGCAATACTGATGCGCAACGACCAACTGAACCGTGGGCTGATTGGGCTGAACGTCGTCTATGACGACATCGATAGCGGGCGCAACCAAGCCGTGGGGCGAAGGATTCTCGACACCGCTGCAAAGAAGGCTTCTGCTGCCGACGTGCTGATGATTACGCAGAGCCGCATAGCGACGAACATAAGCAACGGCATAGCCCATGCGTTCAAGGAGTTCGACGCTTCCGAGATAGTGATGGGGCTCCACCGCATGACGAGCGCCGACGACAACTTCTGGGGTAAATATACGCAAGACCTTGTGCAGCGCATCAATCGGCAGATAGTGATGGTGCGGTGCAAGCAGCCCATCAACACCATCCGCCGCATCCACGTGGCCGCACCGTCGAGGTCGGAGTTTGAGCCGGGCTTCTATCGGTGGGCCGAGCGCGTTTCGAGGTTGGCCGAGCGGCTGGAGTGTCGCATCATCTTCCACGCCAAGGAGCCGACGCTATCGCTGATAAAGCAGTTTGTCAACAACCGTCATCCGAAGGCGCGCGCCGAATATGAGATGATGGCACACTGGGACCAGCTGCCCTCGCTCGCCAAGAGCATCAACGACGACCACCTGCTCATAGTGCTGACGGCGCGCAAGGGAACGGTGAGCTGGCGGCGTGGCTTCGACAACATGCCTGCCGAGCTGACGGATAACTTCGCCACGGGCAACCTCATCATCATCTATCCCGACCAATACGGAGAGCCGCAAGACGCCATGACATTCGCCGCTCCACAGCTCAACGAGCAGGAGAGCGCATACTATCAACTGTTGAAACTATTGAGAATCAGGAAATGATAAAGACAAGAGACATAAGAAAATCGTTCGGACAACTGCAAGTGCTCAAGGGCATCGACCTCGACATACGGAAAGGCGAAGTGGTGAGCATCGTGGGGCCGTCGGGCGCCGGCAAGACCACGCTGCTGCAAATCATCGGCACACTCGACCGACCCGACAGTGGCACCATCGCCATCGACGGCATAGACACGAGCACTCTCTCGCGCCGACAACTGTCCGACTTCCGCAACCGCCGCATCGGATTCGTGTTCCAGTTTCACCAACTGTTGCCCGAATTCACTGCCGAGGAGAACATAATGATACCGGCATTCATAGCTGGCACAGGCCGTGGCGACGCACGCCGACGCGCCGAGGAGCTGCTCGACTTCATGGGGCTCTCCAGCCGCGCCAACCATAAGCCCAACGAGCTGTCGGGCGGCGAGAAACAGCGTGTGGCCGTGGCTCGCGCCTTGGTCAACAATCCCGCCGTGATACTTGCCGACGAGCCGTCGGGAAGCCTCGACACGAAAAACAAGGAGGAGCTGCATCAGCTGTTCTTCGACCTGCGCGACCGCTTCGGCCAGACCTTCGTAATAGTAACCCACGACGAGCAGTTGGCACAACTGACAGACCGCACAATCAAGATGCGCGACGGCCTTTTGGAGACCGAACCATCAGCAGAGCCAACGCCGGAAGCAACCAACGAAGAGTAGATGAACCTCGGAAAATTCAATACGCTAAGAGTGCGGCGGCGCGTTGACTTCGGGATATATCTCGAAGACGACCACGGCGAGCGAGTGCTGCTGCCGCAGAGATACGTGCCAGAAGGGGTGCAAGTGGGCGACATGCTCGACGTGTTCCTCTATCTCGACGAGGACGAGAAGCTCGTGGCCACCACCGAAAGACCACTCGCACAAGTGGGAGACTTCGCCTATCTTGAGACCGCGTGGGTAAACCAGTACGGCGCTTTCTTGAAGTGGGGACCAATGAAAGACTTGTTCTGCCCCTTCCGTGAGCAAAAGAAGCGAATGGAGATTGGCAACAGCTACATCGTGCACGTTCTGATAGACGAGGAGAGTTATCGGCTGATGGCATCGGCGAAGGTGGAACGCTATCTCGACACAGCCAGACCCGACTACAGTCATGGCGACGAAGTGCAAGTATTGGTTTGGCAGAAGACTGACCTCGGTTTTAAGGTCATCGTGGATAATCGTTACGCCGGACTTGTATATAAGGACCAGATATTTCGCCACATACACACGGGCGACCGCCTGACTGCCTACGTGGAACACGTGCGCGACGACGGCAAGATTGACATCACGCTTCAGCCCACCGGTCGGCAGCAGACGGAGCAGTTTTCCGAGCAGCTGCTCGCTTGGCTCAAGGAGCGCGGCGGCCACTGCGACCTTGGCGACAAGAGTCCGTCGGAGGCCATTGCCGCCCGCTTCGGGGTGAGCAAAAAGACGTTCAAGCGTGCCGTCGGCGACCTATACAAGCGCCGCCTAATCACCATGACCGACGAGTCGCTGACGCTGCTCTGAAGTCAACCATAAACACCAATCCCGCGTAAATCCTTCACCCCAATAGGCAAGGTTTTACGCGGGATTGCTTTGCTGTTCCATCTACGCCATTCCGAGAATCAAGGCAGGCTTTATGCCCAATGTCTTGCAGATGGTTCCTGCTATGCTTAGGCTTGGGATGGCTTTCCCCTTCACATAGTCGCTCACTCTGCTGGGGCTTACGCCAATCTGCTGCGCCAGTTCGCGTTGCGTCATTCCCTTCTCTTTAAGCGAGCCTCCTATGAGTTCCGCCACTGTGGGCTTGGCTATGGGGAAATGCTTCTTCTCGTAGTCTATCACGATGTCGCTCATCAGTGCCAACTCCACCGACTTCTTGTCGTCGGCAGGAGTGTCGTCGGTAACGAGAGGCAGCAGCTCTTCCACTCGTTCGAGTGCAAATTCGTATTCCCTTTCAGTTATCTCTTTCATGATTTCCATCCCGTTAAATTGTTGAACAGTCTATCTTGTCGTACTCTTTGTGCGTGCCTATGAATCGAATATATAGATAGCCAATCGTAAACTTCACCACGACAACAAGTCGGTAGTTGTTCCCTTTGATGTTGAAAACATAGTGCTGATTACCAACATAGTCTGCAGATGGGAAGTCGGCTTTAATGTCGGACAAGCTTCGCCACGCAGCGCTCTCTGCAACGGCGTACCAGCGTTCGAGGGCGTCTCTTGCGTCGGCGTGTCCTTGAATCGTGTAGAACTCTTTTATCTTCCTGTGGCTTACAATTCTCATCCTATTATAATATTGCAACCGCCACAAAGTTACAACAAATCTTCCGAACGGCAAAACTTATTGGTAAAAATGTTGCGTTTTTCGGAATTTTTCGGCGGTGCATACCTTTTTTCTTGCCCAAAACAAAGTTCGGCGGAAGCCGTTAGAATGACTAACAGTTTCCGCCGAACGACATTTTTATCCTGGTGTGAGATTACTCAATCACGTATTCAGCGACCTTTGAACTTGTCCAGTCGTCGGTCTGGCCGCTCACCCATTTGTCGAAGTCGGGGTATGCGGTGCCAACGTCAACACGCTCTTTCGGCCAAGCCCAGTTGCCGGCAATGATGAGCGCCTGCGGTGCCTTGCCTGCCTCGCGGTTGGGCGAGATGTTGTAGGTCTGCGTGTCGCCGGAGACGCAGATATAGAACTTGCTCGTGGTCTCGCTGTCCTCAAGGTCGAATCCCTCCAGACCAGTGGTAATGGTCTTAGTGGCGTAAGGTGCTCCCATCGAGGAAGTGTTCACCATGTTCCATCCTTCTTTCGAGAAGAGCGACTGGCCGTCGAAGAATACTTCCACGGGCAGTGTGCCGCCCGCTGCTACCATGTCAACGCGAACACTATCGACGTTGCCATTGTTGCTGTATGGATAGATGTAGAGCACAACGTCGTTGAAGTCGAAGTCGTCGGTGGAACCGAGGTCTTCGTAGGCTATGCAGAAGGGCTCTGGGTCGGCCTTGTCTTCCTCTTCCGGCACTACTATAGACGGACGAGTGTGGTGGTCGCAGTCGTAGTCGCACATGGCAAATACGATGTCGTTACAGTCGAAGTCGCTGTCGCCGTAGGTGTTGCCCCAATCCTCAAGTCCTATGTAGATAAGGCTTCCTTCGTCGGTGGCTACAGCCGAGTAGTACTCGTTCTTCGGGTTCTTATACTTGTTGGAGTAGAAGCGCGAGTAGCTCTTTCCGTCGGTGCTCTCTGTAACGTTTGCGTAGTTAGGGTTGCTAATCCAGAATCCCACGTTCCATCCTTCGGGCACGTCTATAGTGAAGCCTTTGGTTCCCATCATGGTGAGTCCCCACGACCACCAGTCTTGCGAGTTGGTCAGATAGTCGGTCGTGGTCTGCCAATTCACCTCGTCGCTCCATACGTCTGTGGTGCTGGTGTCGAACGAAACGTTGCTCGACCATGCTTTCACGTCGGCGATGAGGGTCTCCTCGGTGTATGTCTCGTCGGGATTCTCTGGGTCGTAATAGTAGATTCCCACGGCGTCGTTGGCGCTCGTTACTCCATAGACGGGATAGATGACGAACTTGCCGTTCGACTTCATCTCGTAGTTGTTCTGCTTCTCGGCTGCATTCACTTTCTCCGGCAGAAAGTCGGTAACCTTTAGGCGGTCGGCAGTGTAGCCATACCAGAACTCTATCTCGGCGGCTGCACGGCGCATGCGCGACGAACTGCTGCTCGAAGTCTTCATGTTCGGGTCAACGTAGGTGCTCTTCTCAACGCCGCCGAACTTGAACTCTGCGGTGTTGGCGCTGACGGTGGCCGATGCTGCCACTCCCATGTTTTGCTCGTCGAAGCATACGGCGTAGAGCGTAGAGAGCTTCTCCGAGTTGAATGTGAACGACGCACTGCTACCTCCCTCGACGGTGCCAGTAGCCAAGAGGCGAGCATCGTCGGAGGTGAATGGGTTGGCCGTGTAGAACTTTACGGTATGGCTGCCCGTGTAGTCCACGTTCACCTTCGCCGTAAGGTTCACCGTCGTGTTCCAATCTTGGTTGGAAGCCACGTTGCCGTAGCGGTCAACGAAGTTGGTGGAGTAAACCTCCTGCGTGTAGTTCTCGTTGTAAACGTCGGTGTCGTTGCCGCAAGAAGCCAGCAAAGCGATAGCACCGAATGCTAACAGATAATGTTTCTTTCTCATCTTTTTCTTTTTTTGTGGTATAATGTTTAAATTGTTCTTATTCCATTGAAAAGGGGAAGTTGCACCGTGGTGGCGCTCTTCTTCCCCGTCATTTCCGATTCTGCGTTGCCGTGGGTCGCATCTCCTGCGCCCTTAGTCCCGCTTGCCGACGAGCTCGTTTACGTGCAACGGGCGCAAATACACAACTTATTTTCCGCCCTACCAAATATTTTCGACACTTCTCCAAAAAATACCAACCGGAAGGGCAAATCTTTAAGCGTTGCGCTACCTCGGAATTGATAGAGAGGCGGCCTACTCTCGCGAGCGGGCCGTCTCTACGACGAAATTTGTATATAATGTATTAAAAATGAAGATTACTCATACCAAACAACGCTCTTGTCCTTCACCCATTCGGTGAACTTCGGGTACTTCGTGTAGATTGGCTCGCGCTCATCACACCACTGGAAGTTGTAGGGCACGGCGATTTTCTCTGCTGCCACTCCTACGTTGTATTTCAACGTAGCGCTGGTGCCGTCGTTGTAGAACACCGTGATAGGCAGTTTCGACATATCGAGGGTGTCCGACTTTCCTGGGTTGCGCTCGGCTGTCAACAGTGATTCGTATTCGGCTTCAGTCAGCTCGCGTGTGTAAACCACCGGCGGGCAGCTTGCAGTGCCATTATTGGTGTTAATCATAGTTGTGGTGGGCTTGCCGAACAGTCCGTGCACTTCGGCCTCCCAGTCGAGCACGCCGATATAGAGAGGCAGCGTGCCGCCAGCGGCTCGAATCGTAAGTGTGAGATAATAGGTAAGGTCGAGCGAGTCCTCGAAACATTCCTTGTAAACATAGCCGTCGAATACTATGTCGTTGTAGTCGAAGTCGCTGGCACCAACGCCGAGGTCCTCAGCCACGATGCGCGATGCCTTTTTCCAGTAGATTGGTTCTACGCGCATAATGAGGTCTGTGTAGCCATTGTAGCCGCAGTTTAAGCAAAGGTAATACTTGTTGTCGAGCTCGGTAATCACGTAGTCGGTGCTGATAGTGTCGATTTTCGTAACTACGCCTGTGGCCTTGCTATAGCTGCTGGTCTTCTTTATCACCATGAAGTTGTCGCAATCGCCATTGTAGATGTAGGTAACATAGTCGGACTTCATCAAGTAGCCCATCTGAATCTGGTTGCCCGAAGTACTGCTGTCTTCGTCTCCGAAGCAGACGCGATAGTTGTTATACTGCGTAGATGTCAGGCCGCAATAGGCAGTCTGAGCCACATATTCCGTCCAAGTGAGTGAAACCTTCGGGAAACTTCCACTGTTCACAAGGTTGTAGATAGCCTCGCTCTCCGCCGTAGTTACGGTGTCGGGCAGGTAGATGTAGTCCTCGTAGAATTCCTTGTATAGCGACATCGCCGCCTTGCGCATAGTGTTCGGACGCGCACCCGTAGCTGCTTCTACGGCCTGAGCCTCGCGCTCGGCGTCGTCTGCGGCTAAAAGAGCCTTTTGGTTGGCAACTATGGCTGCGTGGAATTCTGTCAGATCGTCAACCGATACCTTCTTGAAGCCCCAGTCTTGGTCGGCAGCAGGAGTGCCGAACTGAGCGTTGAACTGTGTCTGGAACGTCTCGTGCTTGTAGTCGATGACATTGTCTTCCGAGTAAACGTCGCTCTTGTCGCTGCAGGCGGTCATCAGGGCGATTACGCCCAATCCTAATAGATACTTTTTCATTTTCTCTGATTTTCTTTTTAAGTTAATAATTTTGGTACATATCTCTCGTATCGGGGGCAAAGGTAGTAACTTTGAAGTTAAGGACAAAAAAAAACAGTTAAAGATGATTAAAATCGAAGATTTTTTCCATGGTAGCCAAAGTTAACCATCGCGAAAGAATCTTTGATTTTCCATATTGGGCAAGTCGTCCCGCCTCGGTGGACAAACTGAACCGTCGCACTGCTATATATATAATAAGGTATAGGGAGGCCGCGGCCACGGTGGATTTTGCGGGCAGGCCGGGCGAGGGTGGGGCGAAAAAGTGGGCGCAGAGTGAGCCAATGTCGATAAAAAAGCGTAACTTTGCAGGCGGATATGCTTCAGACATTACTCGCTACGCTTGCCGCGGCGTCGGCACAGATGCCAAACATCGTCTTCGTGATGGCCGACGACCTCGGTTGGAGCGACCTCGGATTTGCCGTGGCCGACGATATGCCTGGCAGCGATTTCTATGAGACCCCTAATATAAAAAGGTTCGCGCGCGAGGGGTTGGCTTTCACTCGCGCCTACGCAGCCGGTGCCAACTCTGCCCCAAGTCGAGCCTGCCTAATGTCGGGACTATATGCGCCGAGGCACGGAATCTACACCGTAAGTCCGTCGGCGCGAGGCGACTCCACGCTGCGCCGACTGGTGCCCGTGGATAACACCGACGACCTGTCGCCGCGCTTCCCAACCATTGCCGAGGCGCTCTCGGCACGCGGCTACGACTGTGCCAGCATAGGCAAATGGCACCTCGGACAAGACGGCGAGGGCACGGGACCCACCGACCGCGGCTTCAGAGTCAACGTGGCAGGCTCGCGCGCCGGTTCGCCCACCACCTATTGGCACGACGGCGACTACCTGACCGACTCGCTGCACCGCGCCGCAATGCGATTCATCGGCGACCATGCCAAGGCCGACTCACCGCCCTTTTTCCTATATCTCTCGCACTATGCCGTTCACGTGCCACTGCAGGCGCCCGACTCTCTCGTGGCGAAATATCGGCGGAAGCGCAAGGGCACGCTGCACTCCAATCCGCGATACGCAGCCATGATTGAGAGCGTTGACCACAGCTTCGGCGAGATTTGCCGCGCCATCGACTCGCTCGGAATGGCCGACCGCACGCTCATCGTCTTCTGCTCCGACAACGGCGGAATGGAGCCTACCACCGACAACCATCCACTTCGCGGCGGCAAGGGCGAGCCCTACGAAGGCGGCATCCGCGTCCCTCTCATCATGCGTTGGCCGCACCATTTGCCCGAAGGCGAGACCACCGACCTGCCAGTCAGCGGGATAGACTTCTTCCCAACGTTCGTCGCCCTCGCCGGTGGCACGCCCTCGTCATCGCTCGACGGGCAGCCGATTTTCACTGTTGTAGAAAATCATGATGCCCCTGCCGCAGAGAAATCTCCGAACGAAAAAGATGTCGCCATCGCCCTTCTCACGCCCGACAATCGCGACGACAACGATGCCGCAGCCTCGATTTCACGGGAAAAAGCCTCGGAAACCATCGTCGGCTTCGCCCGTTCCTTCAAACTGTTGCCGAGGCGCGACCGCCCACTCTTCTGGCATTTCCCCGCCTACCTGCAGGCGTACCGAGGCGACGGCTTCCGCGCAACTCCCTACTCGATGGTGGTTTGCGGCGACTGGAAACTGATACGCCAATACGAGACCGCCACCGAAGAGCTATACAATCTCCGCACCGACCCGTCGGAACAGCGCAACCTCTTAAAGAGCGAACGCCGCGTGGCCCACCGTCTCCGCCGCCTGCTCAACCGTTGGCTTCGGGAGACGAAAGCCCCAATTCCAGCGCCCAAAAGTCGATAGCCCCACGTTGCAATTCCCCCCTTTCGCCCACGCTCAATGCCTACTTCGGCAGTGTGTCTGTAAAATAAAAGTGAAACGCGGTCAGATGCACCATAGAGAGCCTCACAACCTCTGAGTGAGGGAAATCGCATTTCTATGACGTTGAAAATCAGCTTCTTCGATAGCCAAAACTTTCCACCACCGTAGAAGCTGAATCCCACCACCGTGCGTCTTGACTCCCACGGTGGTGGAAACAAACTCTTACGGTGGTGGGAGTAAGTTCCCACCGTGGTGCGACTTTTTGCCCACCATAATAGCCCCCTCTTTGTTCAATCTTTTCTCATTTTTCCTACCTCCATTTCCTACAAATCACCGAACGGAAATTCCACAAATCACCGAACGAAATATCTACAAATCACCGAAAAATTTCCCCACAAATTACCGAATTCTAATAAAAAAGCACTACCTTTGCAGCCGAAACCATCATGCATACGATATGAAAGGAACCTACAGACGCAGAATAGTGGATGCCCTTCTTGAGAGGAAACTGGAGGGGAGCGGTGCCGTTCTCATAGAGGGGCCAAAGTGGTGCGGCAAGACTACGACTGCCGAGCAACACGCGAAAAGCATTCTTTACATGGACGAGCCAGAGCAGATGGAGCGCAACATCCAGTTGGCTTCTATAAGCCCGAAGCGCCTGTTGCAGGGCGCAACGCCGCGATTGATTGACGAGTGGCAGCTGGCTCCGCAACTGTGGGATAGCATTCGCTTCACCGTTGACCATGCCGACGGCTTCGGACAGTTCATTCTCACAGGCTCAGCCGTGCCTGCGGACAAGAGCAAGATAAGGCATTCTGGAGTAGGGCGTTTCTCTTGGCTTAGGATGAGACCTATGACGCTCTACGAGTCTGGAGACTCCACGGGAGAGGTGAGCCTCGGTCGGCTTTTCGCGGGCGACAGCGAGATAGACGGCGAGTGCGAGCATACCATTGAGGAGCTGGCTTTCCTGATTTGTCGCGGTGGCTGGCCTCAGACATTGAAGATGCGCCGCGAGATTGCCCTCGACCAAGCACGCGACTACTATGATGCCGTGGTGAACATGGATATAACGCGAGTGGATGGCGTCAACCGTTCGCCTGAGCGCGTAAGGCGAATCATTAGGTCGTACGCCCGCCATCAAGGGGGACAGGTATCGCTATCGACAATTAAAAAAGACATACTGACTAATGACTCCGAGCGCACTGACGAGGACACGATATACTCTTACGTAGAGGCTCTGAAGAAGCTGTTTGTGGTGGAGGATGCCTTGGCGTGGAATCCAAACTTGCGGTCGAAGACTGCCATTCGCACCTCGGACACTCGCTATTTCATCGACCCTTCTATTGCTACTGCGGCGCTGGGATTGGGTCCGAACGACCTTATTGACGACCTTAATACTCTGGGGCTGATGTTTGAGACGCTTTGCGTCAGAGACTTGCGCGTCTATGCGGATGCGTTGGATGGGCAGGTGTATCACTATCGCGACGCCTCAGGATTAGAGTGCGACGCCGTTGTTCATTTGCGCAATGGCTCGTATGGACTTGTAGAAGTGAAGCTCGGAGGCGACACACTTGTAGCGGAGGGAGTAGAGACTCTCACCGCCCTTCGCCGTAAGTTGGACGTTGACAAAATGAAAGAACCATCGTTTATGATGGTTCTTGTGGGTACGGGCAGGTATGCTTATCGGCGGAGCGACGGCATAATTGTGGTGCCCGTTGGTTGCTTGCGCCACTGATTAGTTCTTCAGCGAGTAGGTGACGGTGGTCACTACTCTCACCTTCTTTATGTGTGGCGAGTTGCTGTCGCGGTCGTCGATAGTGAACTGGCCTTGGTCGGCTGTCACTATCTTGTTCAGCTTGCTGTGGCTGTTCTCGGCAAACTGTTGGGCGGTCTTCTCTGCGTTTTCTATGGCTTCTTGCATCATCGAGGGCTTCATGTCCTTGAAGCTGACGTACTCGTATTTTATTGGATTGTCGTAGCCTCCATCGACGATTGCTACTCCCTCCTTTAGTAGTTCGCCCTGACGAGATATGATTTCGCGGACGAGCTTAACGTTGCTCGACGTTACTGTGATGATGCTTGTTATGTTGTATCGATAGACGCTCTTCTGATCGGAGTATTGGTTAGCGTTCATGTCTATCACTTGCGGTGCGCCAGTGCTGATTTCGTTCTCTTTTACTCCGTTTTTCGTTAGGAAGGCTTTGATGGCGCTTTCCTTCTTCGCTATCTTTGCGTAGAGTTCTGGGAGGTCGTTTCCAATCTCCTTCGACACGATGGGCCACGTCACTTTGTCGGCCTCCACTTCGCGCTCGCTGAGTCCTTTCACGGTGACCTTTCGGTCTTTGTTGGTAAATCCGTCGATGCCTGCCTTTAGCAGCGAGCCCATAGCGACGATGCTGATGCCCAAGATGAGGGCGCTCCATAATTTTTCTTTCATAGCTAAAAGGTTTCTTTTGTTGGTGATGTGTTATTTTTTGAATGGTTGTCAGAGCAGTGTCAGTGTGTAGAGATAGACCACGGCTGCGGGGATGGCGAGCAGCGACGAGTCGAATCGGTCGAGCATTCCGCCGTGGCCGGGGAGTATGTTTCCGCTGTCTTTCACGCCGAGGGTTCGCTTGAAGAGGCTTTCCACGAGGTCGCCCCATGTGCCGAAGACTACGACGACGAGGGCGAGGCCCATCCATTCGTAAACGGAGAGTTGCAGGTCGTTGGCTCCGTTTTGTTCGGCGAGATGCCATATCAATACGGATGCTGCGAGGGCTACGAGGGCTCCGCCGGCTGAGCCTTCCCACGTCTTTCCCGGCGATATGCGCGGAAAGAGCTTGTTTCGACCGACGAGCGAGCCTACGCAATAGGCGCCGGTGTCGCTGCACCACAGGAATATGAAGACCGAGAGTGGCAGGACGTAGGTGTAGGCTGCGCCTTCGGGTGTGGCGTGGAATGCGAGCACTGAGATGAGCGATAGGGGGAGCGCGATGTAGAGTTGGCTGAGCATTGTGTATGCCCAGTTGCTTATCGGGTCTTCAGCCTTTAGGTAGAGCTCGCTGACGAGCAGATAGACTATGGAGACGAGATAGGGTATGAAGACTCCCGACGGGGTGAGCGAGCTGCAGAATCCGAAGACGGCGAAGAAGAAGTATGTGCCTGCGACGGTGGTGATGAGGCGGTTGACGCTCACTGCTGGGCGCTGGTTTACGAGTCCGCCGTACTCCCAGATGGTGAGCGCAGTTACGATGCCAAAGAGGAATGCCATGGCGAGAGGGCGCAGGAAGCATACTACGATGGCGGCTACGAAGAGGACGCCTGTGATGGTTCTTACGATGAGATTTTTCATTTCTTATCCTTTGTTTATTCTTTTGCCTGCTTGTCTTGGGTTGATTCCTTGGGTCGCTCGTTGTCATTGCTTGCGGGGGTGTCGGCGGGCAAGCCCTTTTCGGCTGCTTCCTTTGCCTTGGCTGCTGCCTCGGCTTCCAGCTGTCGTCCGCGCTCTGCTGCCATTGCCTCGGCGTCGGCACGCTGCTGGGCTTCTATGATTTCCTCGGAGCGGCTCACCCACGGTCGCTTTCCGAAGATTTTCTCAACGTCCTCGGCAAAGATTACTTCGCGGTCGATGAGCAGCTGTGCCAGCTCTGCGTGTCCTTCCTTATGCTCGGTCAATATTTGCTTTGCGCGCTCGTATTGCTCGTTTATCAGGCGTAGCACTTCGTCGTCCATCACCTTGGCCGTGGTTTCCGAGTACGGTTTTTGGAAGTTGTATTCGTTGTTGTTGTAATAGCACACGTTGGGCAGTTTGTCGCTCATTCCTGCATAGGCTATCATTCCATAGACGCTCTTGGTCACTCGTTCGAGGTCGTTCATGGCTCCCGTCGATATGTGTCCGGTGAAGAGTTCCTCGGCGGCGCGTCCTCCGAGCAGCGAGCAAATCTCGTCGAGCATGGCTTCCTTCGTCGTAATCTGGCGCTCCTCTGGGATATACCACGCCGCGCCAAGGGCTTGTCCTCGCGGTACGATGCTCACCTTTACGAGGGGGTTGGCGTGTTCCGTGAACCAAGAGATGGTGGCGTGCCCTGCTTCGTGGATGGCTATGGTGCGCTTCTCGTCGGCTGTCATCACCTTCGTCTTCTTCTCCAGTCCGCCTATTATTCGGTCAACGGCGTCGAGGAAGTCTTGCTTGCCCACGGTGGTCTTGTTGTGGCGCGCGGCTATTAGTGCGGCCTCGTTGCAGACGTTGGCTATGTCTGCCCCGGAGAAGCCTGGCGTCTGTCGTGCGAGGAAGTCGATGTCAACGGTGTCGTCGGTCTTGACTGGCTTGAGATGCACTTGGAACACTTGCTTTCGCTCGTTGAGGTCGGGCAGGTCCACGTGGATTTGTCTGTCGAATCGTCCGGCGCGCAACAGTGCTTTGTCGAGCATGTCAGCGCGGTTGGTGGCTGCAAGTATTATCACTCCGCTGTTGGTTCCAAAGCCGTCCATCTCCGTAAGCAGGGCGTTCAGCGTGTTCTCGCGCTCGTCGTTTCCGCCCATGGCAGGGTTCTTCGAGCGGGCACGTCCCACGGCGTCTATCTCGTCGATGAATATTATGCATGGCGACTTAGCCTTGGCTTGAGCAAAGAGGTCGCGCACGCGACTGGCTCCCACTCCTACGAACATCTCGACGAAATCGCTGCCCGACATCGAGAAGAAGGGCACGCCTGCCTCGCCCGCCACTGCTTTTGCTAACAGCGTCTTACCGGTTCCCGGCGGGCCCACGAGCAGTGCTCCCTTTGGTATCTTGCCTCCTAATTCGGTGTATTTAGCGGGGTTCTTCAGGAAATCTACTATCTCTTGCACTTCCTGCTTCGCTCCGGCCTGGCCCGCAACGTCCTTGAACGTGATACCGAGGTCGCCTCCTTTCTCATACATCTTTGCCTTCGACTTGCCTACATTGAACATTCCTCCGGCTCCGCCTGCTCCTCCTCCCATGCGGCGCATTATGAAGATCCAGATGGCTATGATGAAGATTATGGGGAAGATGTTCCAGAAGAGCGTGTAGAGAAGGTCGCTGTTGTTCTCGTTCTTGTAGCTGAAGTCGCCTGCGAAGTGCCCTTCCTCGCGCGCTTTATTGATGAACTCCTCCAGCTGGTCCACCGAGCCGAACTCTACTTCCACGTATGGCTCCTTGCCTGTCTGCTGGACGCCTTGGTGGAACACCTCGCGCACGTGCTCTGGCTTCACGTACATCTTCAGCATGTTTTCCGACTTGTTGGCCACCACTTTCGCGGCGTATCCAGAGTCCACCCACTGTTTGAAGTCGGAGTAAGAGGCCTCCTTGCTTGCCGTTCCCACGCCGATGTTGCTGCTGTCCCCGCCTGTTACGAAGATGTAAGCTAAGACGCAGATGCAGATGATGTAGAGCCAATTGAAGTTGAACTTCGGCATCTTCATTCGGTTGTCGCCCTGGTTGTTGGGCGTATTCTTGTTTTCACTCATTTCCTATGGTTGATGTTTAGTGTGTGCGTGTCTGTGGCGTTCACTCCGGGTCGGCGATGCGTCTGAGAGGCGCGTCCTCCCAAAGGTGCTCCAAGTCGTAGAACTCTCTCACTTCGGGGAGGAAGATGTGAACAATCACGTCGGTGTAGTCCATGGCCACCCACTGTGCATATTGCAGTCCGGCCACGGCAGTAGGCTTTTCTCCGAGCTGTAGGCGTGCCATCTCACCCACCGACTCGGCTATTGCTTCCACCTGCGAGGTGGAGTTCCCCTGGCATATCACGAAGTACTTACAGATGCTCCCTTCTATTCCCGCGAGCTCAGCTATGGCTATCTGCGAGCCTTTCTTTTCCTGTATGCCTTTGATGATGATATCGACTAATGCTTCTACTTTTTCCATAACATCTGCAAAGTTACGGCTATTTCCCCGAATAATCGACTAAACGCACGCTTTTTTCATTTTTTTTATAAAAAAGTGGGAGAAATGTTTGTCGATTCAGAAAAAAGCATTACCTTTGCACCCGAATTACGAAGAACGGTGGACGTTCGAGAGTGATTGGGGTATGGTGTAATGGTAACACTACAGATTCTGGTCCTGTCATTCCTGGTTCGAGTCCGGGTACCCCAACAAAGTAAAAGCCAAGCCTTGCGATGGGCGTGGCTTTTTTCTTTCATTATTATATATAATCATGCGCGACACTTTATATAATCTCCACCTATTTTATATATAGTATCCCCCGTCGCGCGACCATCTTTCCACGAGGGAAAACACTGCCTCTCGCCCTGCCGACTTCTGAATAAAGTTTAAAGTCGGACGTTTTTTCACCACTCTTTGTTGGATTTACGATGAAAAAGCGTACCTTTGCAAGCGGATTTTATAATTAACAATCAAAGTGAAGATGAAAAGAACGGTATGTGCATCGTTGTTGCTTTCGCTGTGCCTGACAGTGGGCGCCGCCGAACGCTCCAACGAGGAGATGGTTTCGATTGCAGTAAATCAGTTGTTCGGAGCTTCGGCTCGCGGCATGCAAGGGGCGGCGGACGTGCAATGCGTCAGTGCCAACGACGCCTTCGGAATATATAGCAACGCTGATGGCGGCGGCTTCGTAGTAGTGAGCCGCGACGACGCCTTCGCCCCAGTTCTGGGCTACTCCAGTAGTAGCTACGACCCCGAACGGCTGCCCGATGGACTACGCTGGTGGCTTGGAAGAGTGGAGCAATCGCTGAAGCAGCGCAAGGCTACGGGCAACGCTGTGGCGAGCGTCCCCTATACTGTCGTTGACAACATGGTGGAATCGAAGTGGGGCCAGGCTGCACCGTTCAACTATCTTTGCCCGACGGTCGGCAGTGTCCAGACCCCTACGGGTTGCGTAGCAACGGCAATGGCACAGCTAATGTTCTTCTTCAAATATCCAGCCAACTCCGTTGGTTACGGAAAGCATTCGGTGGGCGACTATGATAACACGGTGAAAGACACGCTTGGCGCCAGCTATGAGTGGGACAAGCTGCTTGCGGTTTACTCGAAGCCCATCTATACTGCGGCGGTGAAGAAACGCATAGGGCAACTGCTTTTCGACTGCGGAGCTGCGTCTAACATGCTCTATACGTCCGCCGGAAGTGGCACGACGACGTTCGAGGCCGCAGTGGGCCTCTACCACAACTTCCAGTACGACTCGCTCGCCATACAGCACTACATGCGCTACTTCTACACCGACACAGAGTGGATGACCATCGTTTACGAGGAGCTCGCAGCAGGGCGCCCAATAATCTACGGCGGCGTGGATAACACCTACGGCGGGCACGCCTTCCTGCTCACAGGCGTGGACGAGTCGGGAAAAGTGTACGCCAACTGGGGATGGAACGGCGTTGGCGACGGATACTACGACCTGTCGGTTCTCGCTCCCACGGGCATTCTTGGGTATAGCGGAACGATGAACTTCTCCTCAGACGAGACGATGATTACGGGACTGAAGCCCCAAAAAGAGCCCGACGCAGGAGAGGAGATAATACCACAAATCCATAATTACTACGCCAACTATACACTGCGGAGCAATGCCTACAACCGCGTGAAAGTAACGCTCAACGCCGCTTTCAACGTGGGACTGCTGCCGTTCGAGGGCGAGATTAACCTCTTCCTCTTCGACGACGACAACCCTCAGAACAGCTACGAGTTTAAGGCCTACTCCACAGACAAGAACATAAAAATCATCAAGGGCGGAAACGACGTCGTAGAGGCATCGTCAACCAACATCGACGTTACCGAACTGCCCGTAGGCACGTGGGCGGCTTACTTGGGCTCGCGACAGAAGGGCGGCACCCGCGTTACCCCCGTGCGCGGATATGGCGGCACCTATTTCTACACCATAAAAAAGGCGGAGTCGGGCAGCATCACCATCACTTCTCGCGGTATCCAGGAGGTTACGATGGGCGTAGAACAGCCAGTGGTCGTGGAGCCCACCGCCGTGAAGACCACAAACGGAATATACGACCTCTCCGGACGTCGCCTGAAAGCCAAGCCTGCCCAGGGCGCTTACATCATGGACGGAAAGAAGTACTTATCGAAATAAATGCTATTAATTTTAATTTTATTATTTGGCTTTTAAGTACATTTGGGAGGCATGCGTCGCGATGACGCGTGCCTCTTTTGTTGCTCTCATCGTAGTCGTGAAATCTTGCGACGCAGGCAATAGAACAATACTTTCTGTAAGAAAAACTTTACATACGGAAAGAAAGGATGAAAGCGCTCTCGGAACACGAAAATCCCCGTAACCGTGCTAAATTGGCTTTTCTATCCTATTGAAAATCAAACACCTCGGTAGGCCGAATTTCCCACCACCGTGCGTCTTGACTCCCACCACCGTAGAAGTCGGAAGCCACGGTGGTGGAAGTCGGAAGCTACGGTGGTGGGAGTCGGCTCCTACGGTGGTGGGAAAAATTGTCCACCGCGATTGTAAAAACAAATTGCGCTAACAGGATGTTTCTCCTACCGTGGAAACGGGTCAGCTCGTCGAGAGTCCGAGTTCGCGCTCAAGCTCGTCGCGACCCACTATCGCCACGCGTAGGGCCGACGAGCAAGGGAAGCGCTCGAAGTAGGGGTTGTTGGTGCGAAACAGGCGTACCGACGACACGTCGGGATGACGACTTACGCTGTTGTAGTAGCGAGCCACGCTCTCTTGGCGCGACGGCAGCACTTTCACGCCCGTCCGCCCGTCGCGGAACTCCACGAATGCCACCGTCCTTATGCGTCGGCGCCTCAACGGAGCCTTCATCCGCTGGGCGGGCGTCGAGCGGTGGCTGATGGTGATGTGCCGCCCGAATCGGCTGTTCAGGTCGTTCATGTAGTGGCGGAAGAGTTTGCCGTGGCTCGACGTGTCGTGCAACCTACGGTAGGCGATGTGATAGTGTATCATCTCGTGAAGAATCACGTCCTCCAGTTCCTCTTCCTCCAAATCGAACATCGTGCTGATGCGCAGGCAGAAGTCGCTGCGGTCCCGCTTGTATGTCATCATGCCCACAAAGGTCTTCGCACGGCTCAGCTTTATGGCAGGTCGCGGCAGTTGTCCCCCGAAGCAAAGATTGTTCAGGCGGTCGAACTTCTCGGCTATCAGCTCCAGTGTGGGCGTCATCCTCTGTCTTTCCTTATGTAGATGGTTGAAAAAGCGTCAATGCGTGCTCGTTTTCATAATATGCGGCGGCAAAAGCAGGCTGTTCCGTTCGCACTCGGCCACTCATTCCACAGCCGTCGCGCGGCGCCGCTTCGTGAACGCAAGAGCGAGCCAAGCGTAGATGCCGAGGGCGATGACGAGCAGCGTCTGCACCGTGTGCACTATCAGCACGAAGTAGAGAGCGTCGTTGTCGGCCACGCCGTAGAGTATGAGCATCGTCTTCACCGCAAAGTGCCACGGACCCGCACCGTTTGGCGTAGGCACTATTACGGCTATCGAGCCCACCACGAACGTAACCAGCGCGCACCAGAGTCCGAGGTCGCGCGTGAAGTCGAAGCAGAAAAAAGTGAGATAATAATGCAGGAAATAGCACACCCAGATGCCGACGGTGAAGAAGAGGAACAGCCACACGTTTCTGACGCCTCTTAGGGAGAGCACGCCTTGCCAGATGTCGGAAACGGTCATCTTCACCTTATTATATATAGAGAGACGCTTGAGCATCCACACAATCATCACGATGGCTGCCACGGCGCACACCAACGTTACGAACCAGCCGGCGGCGGAGAAGCGGTCAACATAGATGGTCAGGCGCGTGCCCGTCCGTGCAAAGAAAGTGTTGAAAACGGGGAGTTGCAGCAGAAGCGTCAGCCCGGCCACGACGCCCATCAGCAGTGTGTCGATGGCTCGCTCGGTAACCACGGTGCCAAGCGCCTTCGAGAAAGATACGCCGTCCCACCGTTTCAGCACCCCGCAACGGGTGAACTCGCCTATTCGCGGCACCACGAGCGAGGCGGCGTAGGAGAGGAACACCGAGCTGACGCTCACCGAGTGTCGAGGTTTCTCCCCCACTGGTTCGAGTGTCTGACGCCAGCGCCACCCTCTGAATGCCTGCGCAAGAATGCCGAACGGGAACGACAGAAGCATCCAAGTCCAGTCCATCTCATATTGCATCACGCGCGAGATTTGATTGAAGTCGAAGTCTCGGTACATCCAATAAAGGATAGCCCCGCCAAGAATCAGCGGGAGCAGCACTTTCAGTATGCCCTGTACGTAGCGTTTCATCTTTCCGTCTGCAAAGGTAGCTCAAAAAGGCCGAACTTCAAAACAATTCCGTGGAAAATTTCTCCGTTCGCCGATTTTGAGGATTGCTGACAGCGATAAACAGCATTGAAAGCATGGTGGACGATAAAAAACAGAGCGAGAACCAACCTCTTGTCGGGGTCGGTTCTCGCTTTATTCGTAGTGGAGTATGATTCTTTCTACTTAGGAATTTAAGTAGTCAAGTCGCTTGTATCTGTGCTAAAACAGCGCGGCGGACTCGACGAGCTTTACTTCTTCGGAGCCTCTTCGAGCACCTTCTTCAGCAGCTGCCAGAACGGTTCGGCGGTGGCGATGAGGGCGCGCTCCGTCGTAGTGTGCGGGCTGCGAAGAGTTGGACCCAGCGATACGACGTCCATGTGAGGGTACTTGCCGAGGATGACCGAGCACTCCAGTCCGGCGTGGTCCACCTGTACGATGCCCTCCGTGCCGAACAACTCCTTGTGAAGACGGAGCAGCAGATTCAGAATCTCGCTCTGTGGGTTCGGGTCCCAGCCGCCGTAGCTGCCGTCGGTCTCCACCTTCATTCCAGCCATCGAGAAGCAGCTTTCGAGCGTCTTTACCACGTAGTCTTTCATGTCCTCGCGCGACGAGCGAGCCAGCACTTGCAGTTCGGCGTGCCCTCCCTCGATGTTGATGATTGCGAGATTGCTCGAAGTCTCAACAACGTCGGGGTATGCGGGTATCATGCGAACGACACCGTCGTGGCAACCGTAGATGGCGTTCACCAGGTTGTCTTGTATTTCCACCGGCACCTCCTGCTTGGGCGTCTCCACTTCCTCGGCGAAGAACTCGATGCCGCTCTCTATTCCCTTGAACTCGTCCTCGAAGTCCGCTTTCCAGTCGGCCACCAGTTCTTTCAGCGCCTCCACGTTTTCCTTCGGCAACGTAAGCACGACTTCAGCCTTAAACGGTATGGCGTTGCGCATGTTCCCACCGTGCCACGAAGCCAAGCGTGCCTCGCATTCCTCGATTGCCTCCCTAACAAATCTCACCATCTGCTTATTGGCGTTGGCTCTTCCCTCGTGGATTTCCAGACCGGAGTGTCCCCCTCGCAGTCCTTTCAGAGTTACCTTGACTGCTGCGTCTTCGGCGTCGGTCTCGGCCTCCTTGTAGTCGAGTGTCGCAGTAATATCTATGCCGCCAGCCGAGCCGATGACGAATTTTCCCCACGTCTCCGAGTCGAGGTTCAGCAGGATGTCGCCGTGGAGCTCTCCTTCCGGCAGCTCGTTTGCGCCGTACATCCCCGTTTCCTCGTCGCGCGTAATGAGGCCCTCCACCGGTCCGTGCTTGAGAGTCTTGTCTTCCATCACTGCCATTATCGCGGCCACACCTAAGCCGTCGTCGGCGCCGAGCGTCGTGCCCTTAGCCTTCACCCAATCTCCGTCTATCCACGTCTCTATGGGGTCGGTCTCGAAGTTGTGCGTGCTTTCGGGCGTCTTCTGCGGAACCATGTCCATGTGCGCCTGCATGGTTATGCACTTGCGCCCCTCCATTCCGGGCGAGGCAGGCTTGCGCATCACAATGTTTCCCGCGGGGTCTTTGAATGCCTCCACGCCTACCTTCGCTGCGAAGTCGAGGAGGAATTGTTGTACTTTCTCCACGTGTCCCGATGGCCGTGGCACTTGTGTCAGTGAGTCAAAGTTCTTCCAGATGCACTCTGGGCTTAGTTTTGCAATTTCGTTCATAGCTATTTCATTGTTTGGTTTATCTTAGGGTTTCTCTTGCAGTATCTGAATTGATTCTCTGAACCTATCTATTATTGTCGCAAAGTTAGGGTTGTCGTTTCTTAGAATGATGGTGACAATCTTTTCACCACGCCTGAAAATATTTGGCCTCTTGCCCTGTTTGTCGCTGATATTCCTCCTTCAATTCCTTTTCAAGGCGGGCAACGGCCTCTCGCTTGCGCTGGCGTGATGCTTCAAATCTTGCCAAAACTTCTTCTTTCGTCATAGTCGTTATTTCGTTTTCTCGGCAAAGATAGTCATTTCTACGGAAACCGCCAAAAGTTGCAGTGAAAAAATCAAAAGTTATTGCCCACTGTCGCTAATTCTTGCTACCTTTGCAGAAAAATACTTAAAGCGAGGAAATTTATGAGTAAAAGCATTCTTGAAGGAAGGCCCCACCTCGAACACGAGGTGCAGCAAGTAGCGGAGGTAGCAGGATATCTCTGGCAAAAAGGATGGGCCGAAAGGAACGGGGGAAACATAACTGTCAACATCACTGAACACGTCGACGACGACATTCGGAGAATGCCAGCGATAAGCGAAGTGAAACACATCGGGGTGAAGCTGCCTCACTTGAAGGGTTGCTACTTCTTCTGCAAGGGGACGAACCGACGAATGCGCGACCTCGCTCGGTGGCCGATGCAGAATGGAAGCGTGATACGAATACTGGACGACTGCGAGAGCTACGTCATCGTTGCCGACGAGCCCGTAAATCCGACGAGCGAACTGCCATCGCACCTGATGGTTCACGACCACCTGATAGCGAAGGGCTCCCCTTATCGCGCGTCGCTCCATACGCACCCGATAGAGCTGGTCGCCATGACGCACATACGCCGTTTCCTCGGAAAAGACGTGCTCACGCGACTGCTCTGGAGCATGATTCCCGAAACAAAAGCCTTCTGCCCCCGCGGACTGGGCATCATTCCATACGAGTTGCCAAGCAGCGTGAAGCTGGCAGAAGAGACTGTCCGTCAGCTTGACGACTACGACGTAGCGATGTGGGAGAAACATGGAGTCTTCGCAATTGACACGAGCATCATGGCTGCTTTCGACCAAGTGGACGTGCTCAACAAGAGTGCTCTCATCTACATTGCGGCTCGCAACATGGGTGAAGAGCCAGAAGGAATGAGCGACGAGCAAATGCGCGAGATGACGGAAGCGTTTCATCTCCCAAAGTAAACCGCGTAAACGGTATAACGGAAAGAGTGTCCAAGGAGCGTAGCCCTTCGGCACTCTTTCCGTTTTCTTGTCTCTCCGCGGCGAAACGGCGGGATGGTTTAGGCTGAATCAGAGTCTGATTTAAGCTGAACCAGGCTGTGGTTTAGCCTAAATCACAACGTCGAAATCGCAGTGCATAGGGTGGGCAATCGCGGCGCGCACGTGGAATGTTCCCGATGATAAATGATGTCCTAAAGCAGTTGCGGCAGGAAGCTCGATATTATCAGTATGATGATACCGATGACGAGCACCGTAACTGTGCGCCTCGAACAGCCTTTCCACTCGTGCAGCAGTATGCCCCAAAGGTTGGAGAAGACCACGTTGAGCGCCATCAGTATGCAGAACGAGAACGTCAGCAGCACGGGCGAACTGGTGAGGAAGCCCTTTCCGAGGGAGAGCCCGAAGAACTGGCTGTACCACAGCGCTCCGGCCAGCAGGCAGAAAAGCACGTTGTTGCTCAGCGTGGGCTTGTCGATGTGGTAGTCTGCGAAGGTCTGGTTCTTATTGTTCTGATAGAGACAGTAGAGGGCGTTTGTGGCGAAGCCTCCCAATGTTACGAGAAACGTGGCGGGCAGCGAGGCAAGCATTGGGCTGATGCCATGAAACTGTATCTCTGCTCCCTGTTCGAGCCCAATGTTGAAGCAGGCGCTCATGAAGCCCGACAGTACGGCTACGATTATGCCTTTCGAGAAATTGAAATCCTTGACCGACTCTTGTTTCTCCTCGTCGCTTAGCGCTACCGACTTCATACTTCCGGCGGCTCCAATGATGGCGATTCCGACGAGCGTCACGATGACTCCTACTACCACTGGCAGCGTGAGCTTCTCGGTATGGCCTGTGAAGATGGGTGCCAAGAGGGTGCCGAGGGCTGCGCACGTGCCGAGTGCGATGGACTGTCCGAGTGCGACGCCGAGATAGCGCATGGAGAGTCCGAAGGTGAGTCCTCCTACGCCCCACAGCACACCGTAGAAGATGGTCATCCACGTGGCCTTCGGGTTCTGTGTGAATAGGTCGAGGGGATTGTTTCCTGAGGTGGCGAAAGCGAGTATCGCCCCAAGTAGGGGCAGCAACAGAAAGGCGAAGACACTCTGAGTGAGCCAATAGCTTTCCCAGCTCCACGACTTCACCTTGTTGATTGGCACGTAGCAGCTCGATTGGCAGAAGGCGCCAATAGCGATTATGAGTAGTCCAAAAGCTATTTCCATAAGATGGTGTTTTTATGGCTCGTCGAGCCTGCCGAGCTCTTCGCTCCATCGTGGGATGGATTGAAAAGTTGGGCAGGCTTGGCGAGCGGTGGTTGACGTTTGTCAGCGCTTGCTAAGCACGTCGTGCTCGTATTGCTGGATTTCTGGTATGAACTCCTCGCCTACGGGCACGCCGTTCTTTAGGTTGAAGTAGTCGAACACGGCGCCCATAGGCAGGCTCTTTGCCTCTTCTAGCAGTGCCAGACGCTCGAAGTATTGTCCGTTGTCCTCGAATTGGCGCAGCTTCGCCAGTGGTTCGAGCAGTGCCGAAAGCACGCACTTCTGTGTGGCTCTCGTACCAATTATATATGCGCCTATGCGATTGATGGAGGCATCAAAGTAGTCGAGTCCGATATGCGCGCGGGAGATTGCGTCTGCCCTCACTAATTCCTTGAACAAGTCAAGGGTCTGATCGTTCATTATCGTCACGTGATCGCTGTCCCAACGTACAGGGCGGCTGACATGAAGCATGAGCTCAGGCACGAAGAGCAACAGCGATGCCACCATGTCGCTGACGTTCTCGGTCTGTTCGTAGTGCCCCGTGTCGAGGGTGTACATCAGCTGTCGGCTGGTGCAGTATCCCACGCAGAAGTCGTGGCTTCCCACGGTGTAGCTTTCGAGCCCTATGCCGAAGAGTTTTGCCTCAAGGCAGTTTTTCACTCCGTCGAGCTTCTCTTTCAATATCTCGTCGAGGCTTTCGGCGAAGATCTCACGGTAGCGTTTGCGTTCAACTGTCAGGTCTTTTGATCCGTCGTGCACCCAGATGTTCATGATGCAAGGGTCGTCTTGCGCCTTTCCCATGGCGTCGGCAATGTGTCTGCACCGCTTTGTGTGCTCTATCCAGAAGTCGCGGATGGCTTTGTCTGGGTTGGAGAGAGAGAGGTCGCCGCTCTTTGGGTGTGAGAAGGAAGTGCTGTTGAAGTCGAGCTTCATCTGCTGTTGTTTAGCCCAGTCTATCCATCCCTGGAAGTGCTCAACGCCAACTTGGTCTCTGTCCACCATCTTTCCTCCGAACTCTCCGTATATTTCGTGAAGGTTTAGACGGTGGTTGCCTGCGAGGAGTGTCTTGACGTAGGCGATGTCTTGCCGCAGTTCGTCGATGTTTCTTGCGCGGCCCGGATAGTTACCCGTGGTCTGAATTCCTCCTGAGAGTGCCTCTCCGCGCTCGAATCCCACCACGTCGTCTGCCTGCCAGCAGTGCAGTGAGATGGGTATCTGTTCTAATTGGCTGATTGCTTTGTCGGTGTCGACTCCGATGGCGGCGTATCGCTCCTTGGCGATTTCGTAGGCCTTTCTGATTTGTTCTTCTTTCATTGTCTTGTTTATTGATTATTGTTGATGTTTCTTGTTTGGCTCGTAGCGTTTTGTTTCTATGCTCTGGGCTATCAGTTGGCGCATCTGCCAGAGGTCGGTGGCATCGCCGGCGGCTTTTGCTTGCAGCATGATGTTTCCGAGTGCCGTTCCCTCCATTGGTCCTGCCACTACGGGCACACCGCAGGCGTCGGCTGTCAGTTGGTTGAGCAAGTCATTCTTGGAGCCTCCTCCAATGATGTGGAGAACTTCGATTGGGAACGGTGCCATCTCTCGGAGCCAACCGAAGACTTCTTGGTATCGGTGGGCGAGAGAGTCGAAGATGCATCGGCATAGTTGTGCATCTGTTTCGGGCACGGGCATACCCTTCTCTCGGCAGTAGTTCGATATGGCTTCCACCATGGAGTCGGGGTTGGCAAAGCGTGGGTCGTCGGGCTCTATTATCGACTTTGAGGTTGGCTCTGCTGCTGCGGCCTGCTGCAGTTCGGCGTGGCTCTTGGCTTGCATTTCGGGTCGCTCGGCTCTGCACCGCTCGTATATCCACATTCCGCAGATGTTCTTCAGGAAACGCGTGGTGCCCATCACTCCTCCCTCGTTGGTGAAGTTTCGTTCGTAACTTTGGTCGCTGATGATAGGTTCGGGCGACTCTATTCCCATCAAGCTCCATGTTCCGCTGCTCAGATAGGCGAAGTGTGGGTTCTTCGCCGGTACTGCGGCCACAGCCGAAGCGGTGTCGTGTCCTGCTACTGCCACCACAGGAACGGGTCCCAACCCCGTGAGTCTTTGCACTTCGTCGGTGATGGTTCCCACTGTCGTCCCTGGTTCCACCATGCGTCCGAACTTGGTGGGAGAGAGTCCCACCGACGCAAGCAGTCGGCGGTCGAGGCGGCCGGTGCGTGGGTCGAGCATCTGGCTTGTGGATGCTATCGTGCGTTCGCACACCATGTTTCCCGTGAGCATATACGTGAGCGCGTCGGGAACGAAGAGTATTCGTCCTGCGTGCTCAAGTGCTCGGTCGGCCTCAAGACGCATTGCGTACAGCTGAAAGAGGGAGTTGAAATTCATGAATTGTATACCTGTCTTTCGGTAAACGGTCTGCTTGTCGAGCACGTTGTCGAAGTAGTCGTCCATCGCTCCGAAGGTGAAGGGGTCGCGGTAGGCTCTCGGATTGCGCATCGGAGCTCCGTCGGCCCCGAAGCATACGAAATCTACTCCCCAGGTGTCGATACCGATGGATGCGATGGTGATTTGTTCTTCGGATGCGCGTCGCAGTCCCTTTATTATCTCGTTGTATAGTGCGAAGATGTCCCAATAGACTCGGCCTCCAGTCTCGATGAGCTGGTTGTCGAAGCGGGTGAGCTCGCGCTGCTCTATGCGTCCGTCGGCGAGCCTTCCGATGATTGTGCGTCCGCTGGTAGCCCCCAGATCGACCGCGAAGAAGTTTTTCTCTTTCATATTACGTTCTTAGTTATTCCGCTGCAAAGTTATGAAAAAAAAGCGTTTCCTCACTAAGTTTTTTGACCGAAAGCCTAAGTTTTTTGATAAATCTTCGGTCGGACAACCGTTTTGCCGTGCTGCGAAGAGCTAATTCCCAGAGAAGACAGAGCTGAAAAAGGTAAAAAAAAGAGATAGCCTCGGCAGTGGGGCTATCTCTCCATAATCGAGTGGCTATTTTTCCCTTATGGTGGAAAGTCGGGATTTCTATGATGTTGAAAATCAGGCACCTTGGTAGGCCGAAACTTCCACCGCCGTGGGAGCCGGGAACTACGGTGGAAGGAGTCAAGACGCACGGTGGTGGAAGTCGGCTCCTACGGTGGTGGGTCTCAGCTTCTACCGTGGTAGGGGTGTGGAGGCACCGTGGATTGTAAAAACTATTCTTAGCCTCGGCGTTCCGTCTTACGGCGAAAAGTGGTGGCGTGCTTCATCGTCGGACGATGAGGCCTTCGGGGTGGGATGGATGAAGCGTGGTGGAAGCGAGGTTTAAAGCCTTAGGTCGGAGGGTTTCATTCCCGTCTTGGCTTTAAACTTCGACGAGAAATAGTCGGGCGAGTCGAAGTTGAGCGCGTAGGCTATCTCCTTGATGCTCATTGTTGTGGTGGTAAGCAGTTCCTTTGCTCGCTGGAGGCGGAGGTCTTGCTGATAGAGTGCGGGACTGATGCCCGTGTACTCTTTGAAGAGCTTCCGAAAGTTGGAGTAGCTCTGTCCGAGTTCGGTGGCCAGTTGTTGGATGGTAAGTGTTCCCTCGACGGTCTCGCGGATGCGCAGGCGAGCGTGGTTGATCATTTCCACGTGCGCTCGGTTTCGGCTCAGGGCCAGATTGCGCTCAAGCGAGTACATCAGTCCGACGAGATGGTTTACGATTCCTGCGAGCAACTGCTGCGCATAGGCTGTCTCTTCCATTGCCGTGGCGTAGGCGCTGTCGTAGAGCCGCACTATGGTGTCGGAGAATCCTACGTGGTAGATGGGCTTTTCGGGCGATAGGAACCCTGCCCTGACGCGGTCGTCCACGTTGCGCCCCTTGAATCCTATCCAATAGCTCTTCCATCCCTCGGCAGAGGGTCGGTAGGAGTGCCACTCTCCTGGGAATAGCAGGAAGAGGTCGCCAGCGCGGATGGTCTGGTCTTTCACGTGGGCAGAGCTGAACGTCCCCGCTCCTTCGGTGAGATAGAGCAGCTGATACTCGTTGAGAGTTCTGCCGCGAGCCGTGTCGAAGTAGTACCCGTCGGCGTGGCCTCGCGTAGGGTAGTCGTCGCCAGGCACTATCTCTTCGTAACCCACGGTGCTCACTGTGAGTCCCCAACGAGCGTCGCGCTCGTTTGCTACGAGGTACTTGCTTCTTTGCATGGTCAGAAGTTGGCTTCGCAGGGAATCCAGATCCAGAACGTTGACCCTTTGCCTACGTCGGATCGCACACCGATGTCGCCGCCCGACTTCTCTGCTATGGCTCGGCAGATGCTCAGTCCGAGTCCGGTTCCTTGAACGTGGTCGTTCAGCTTAACGAAGCGGTCAAAGACAGAAGGGCACTTCTCTTTTGGTATGCCTGCTCCCGTGTCTTCACAATAGACGTACAGCCCTCGCTTGCTGTGCAGCTTATCGGCGGCTTTGGGAGACGCGGTGTATCTGTACCCTACTTTTATATGGCCGTTCGTGGTGTACTTTATGGCGTTTGTGACGAAGTTCGTAATTACTTGTTGTATCCTTCCCATGTCGAGCGTCGCAACGAAGGTGGGATGAGGGTTTATCTTCAGGAACTCGACGTTCGGATTTGTTACCCTTTGTTCGAGCGACTGGCATATATCGTCGAAGGCTTTAGAGAAGTCGCCTTCCGCAGGCTTCATCACGAGAGCGTTAGCGTCCATCGCTGAGAGATCGAGAATGTCGTTGATCAGTCGGAGAAGCATGTCGCAGTTGTTCTGTATGATCCTAACGAAGTTTTGCTTGTCTTCGGGGGTCTCTGCGCTTTCGAGCAGCTCGCTGAAGCCAACGATCGAGTTTAGTGGCGTGCGAATCTCGTGGCTCATGTTTGCAAGGAAGGCGCTCTTCACTCGCTCCGAGTCTCTTGCCTGCTGCTCCTCTTGCTTGAGCTGTTGGCGAAGGTGCATGATGTCTGTCAGGTCTATCGATATTCCGAAGTATCCCGTCTTATTGCCGTCGGCATCGTATTCGGGTGTGCCGCTGACTCCCATCCACACTTCGTCGGAGCGCAGAGCGTTGTAGCGCACGTGAAGCACCACGCTGATGGGGTCCTTTGAATCGCCTTCGAGCAGTGGCATCACCTTGGTGTTCCAGTCTTCCTGGCTGTCTGGCATCATCAGTCTGCCGAAGTCGTCGAACGACATTCCGTGGTCCATTCGCTGGAAGTCCTTCGACACGATGTAGCGTCGCTCCTTGGCGACCGAGCGCCACACGGCCATGTTGCTCGACCGTATCAGGTGGTTGAAGCGGTCGGCATAGCTGTTTATCTCGCGGTTTGCGGTCTTCACCTCCTTGTCTTTCGCGGTGAACTCCCTGTAGAGATTGCGCTTCTCGGTGAGGTCCACCACGGTGAGGCCGATGAACGACAGTTGTTTGCCGAGATAGGCAGGGAAGTAGCGCAGTTCGAGCGCCATGTCGCCTTGTCCGTCGGGTCGGTGGAAGACGTGGCAGATGTGCACCGCTTGGTCGTAGCCCCTCGATAATAGTCCTTTGATTGGCTCGTGGTCGAAGATATTGAAGTCGGTGATTTGCTCTTTCGTGAACGCCTGTTCCATGAGCTCTTTCATGCGGGGGTTGCACTCGGTGAGGGTGCCGTCGGCGGCGAAGAATCCCTGTCCGAGCTTCGACTGCTGGTAGATTTGCTGGAAGGCGATGCGCTTCTCCTTGGTCTTTTCCAGTCGCTCCACCTCCTCGGTCATGTCGTAGAGCGTGTTGAACACGTTGATGATGTTGCCTTTCGAGTCGCGCTCGTTCAGCGAGAAGCAGCGGAAGTTGACCCATCGCGGCTCGGCGTCGGTACCTACGTTCCATCGGAAGCTCGACCGGCTTGTCTTGCCGTCTTCGCTCATCACCTTGTCTTTTCCCTCCATCGCCAGCCTTACGTCGTCGGGATGAGTGTGGCGCACCACTTCTTCCTGCGAGAGTCCTTCGGCTGGCAACAGGTTTCCTATCACGTTGTATAGGCGGCCGGTGGACGTGCGGAACACGGTGACGAGGCGTCCCTGTCCCAGTGCGCTCGTCATCACCTCGTTCATCTTCTTCACCTCCTCCTTGGTGCGTCGTATGCGTCGTCGCGACAGTCGGTTGAGCACAAGCAGGAGCCCGATGAGCGCCACCACGCCTGCTATGACGAGGTAGGGCAGTGCTGCTCGCTTCGACAGGCCGCCGCCACCGAGCCAACGGTCGCGCAGACCGCGTATGTATCCCTCTCGCTCCAGCTCCATATACTCGTGGTCTATCAGTTCGAGCAGCTTCTGGTCGTGGCCGATGAACCGCATTTCGGGTATCGGAGCGTCGAGATGGCTGACGTGCATCGCCCTGTTTCCACTCTTCTTCTGCAGGTGGCGCAGTGGTTCTTCGCCCCAAAGATAATATGTGTATTGCCCTGCGGCCACGGCTTCAAGGCCGAAGCTCGGCGTGGACTGCGCCACTCTTTCGAGTGGGAACTGCTTTTGGGTGAGATAGATGAGGGCGTAGTCGCGCGGCTTCACTCCGATGATGGCGTCGGGCGGCAGTTGTGCGAGCGAGTTCACGTCGGCGGTGTCGCGCTTTCCTATGAAGGCGAGCGAGTAGTAGTTCACTGCACTGGAGCCGTAGTAAACGTCGTCGCCCTCGAACTCCTCGGTGACGTCTATGATGAGGTCTCCCTGTCCGTTCATGAAGTCGTTGGTGAGTTTTGAGAAGTCCTCGTGCCGTATCTCGTATGGAATGTCGAGGCTCTTCAGTATTTTCTCCACGAGCTCTATGTGCATCCCTCGCGAGCGCAGTTTGTCGTCTTGGTACTCGTAGGGGGCAAACTCCTTGTCGGCGAGGAAGACGAGTGGGTGCTCCTCGCTGTAGTGCAGCCCGTGGCTTCGTTGTCCGTCGCGGGTGCAGGCGGTCAGCGCGAGCAGTAGTGCTATGATGGCTATGGCGTGGTGTCTCATTGTCGTTGCTGTGCTTCGTTATTTGTCGCCTTGTGTCTCTGGTTGGGTACGCTGGCAGGGCAGTGTCACTTTCACGGTGGTGCCTTGTCCGGGCGCCGACGCTATGGTGATGCTGCCGCCCATGAGGTCGGTCATTCCCTTGCAGACTGACAGTCCGAGCCCGCTTCCGTCGCTCTCGTTTACCTTCTTGAAGCGTCCCATCACCATCGTGGCTTGCTCGTCGGTCATGCCTCGACCTGTGTCTTCCACGGTGATAGTAAGCCCCTCGTTTCCGTACTCGTATGAGCATCTCACCGTGCCATTGTCGGTGAACTTCGACGCATTGTCCACGAGATGATGCACGATGGTCTGCAGCATTGTGGTGTCGATGCTGACCGTGAGCGGCTGTTCCCCGCCCTCGATGCGCAGCTCGACGGGTTTGTCGGCGGCGTTCCATCCCGACTGGCAGTAGCGTGCGAAGTTTGCGGCAACGTCGGTGGGCTTTGGGTTGGCGGTGGTCATGCCGGCGTCTATTCGTGCCATTGTCAGCACGTCGTTTATGAGATTCAGCAGTCGCGTGGCGCTCTGCTTTATCTCGCTCACGAATTGGTGGGCGTCGGCATCGTTGTTGGCCATGCCGAACAGTTCGGAGAATCCGACGACGTTGTTCAGTGGCGTGCGGATTTCATAGCTCATGTCGCGCAAGAACTCGCTCATCTTCTTCTCCTCGTCCAGTGCGTGCTGTCGGCGCGCGTCGAGCTTCTTGCTCTGAATCATCATCTCGGTCATGTCGATGTAGCTGCCGAAGTAGCTCTCCACGTTGCCCTGCTTGTCGGTTTGCGGTATGCCGTTCATCCTGACGTATTCGGGCAGGTCGGGGTGATTCTCGTTGTTCACGTGCAGCGTTACCTCGAAGTTGCTGTTCTCGCGCCGCATCAGTCGTTCTATCAGAGCGTGGAAGTCGGCCTTGCTGTCGTCGGCGATTAGTTCGTCGAACTGCTGTGTGTTGTACTCTGTGCTCACCTTGTTCATGGCTTCGTAGGTGCGGAACGAGCCGTTCTCAGGGTGGAACGAGCATATCTTTGCGCCGCTCGTTCGTATCACGTAGTTCACTTTGTCTATGATGTCTGCCACCTGTTTTCCGGTTGACTGCAGCTTTAGTCCGTTCTCTCTGAGCTTGTGGAAGGTGTTAACCCATTCGGTCATGTCTTGGCCGCGCACTACCAGTCCGGCGGGGTTTCCCTCGTCGTCGTGTATGAGTATGGACGACGACTCCCAGTAGAACAGCTCTGTGAGCTTTATTTCAGGGAAGTGCCTCTCTTCGGGCTTCATGTTGGGAAAGTCGAACTTCGTTACTGCGCAGAAGTTCTCAGGGTCTATCTCGCCCGACTGCGTGTAGAGATAGATGTCGCGCAACGACGGTCCGCGACTTAGCACACGCTTGATGTCGTCCACTTTGAAGGTGCGCAGAGAGTGCTTGTTCACGTCAACCATCTTGCCCTTAGCGTTGAAGAGAATCAGGTCGATGAGCGATTCGCTGAATATCATCTGGTATCGCTTTGCCGTCTGTTCCTCCTCGTAGCGTTGCTTTCGTTCGGCGGCAGTGTCGTGCTCTGTGCCTATCAGTTGTGTGGGATGCCCGTTCTCTTGTTTAAGCACGGCGATTGTTACCTCTTGGTTGTGGGGCACGTTGTCGTCGCTTGTCGTGGTAACATGGAGTGTCTCTCGCCGTGCTTTGCCGTTCGCAACCTTGGCGATGGCTTGTTCTATGCGCTCAAGGTCGTTCTGCGACACGCGTGCGAGCAGTTGGCTACGGTCGAGCTCTTGGCTACGCTGCATATCGGGAGAGTACCACGTAAAGCGCTTCGTCTCCACGTCGTAAGTCCAAATCTCGACGTCGCCCGACCGCAGTATTAGGTTGAGACGGTCGTTCTGTTGTCTGGCTTCGCCGACGGCTTTGTGTACCCTGTACCTATAGAGCAGCCAGAAAGCGATGAGCGCAAGTGCGACGAGGGCGAGAAGAGCCAATATCACCCACACATATTGCGGCACGCTGTGGTGGTCCTTCATGTCAGGATAGAGCCATTGAGAGTAGATGTCATCTAACTCGCCGTTCTGTCGCATCACGCTGTAAACGCTGTCTATCCGCTCTATCAGTTGGGCGTCGTGGGAGATGAAGCGCAGCTTTCCCTGCACAGTCTCCAGATGGCTCACCTCTACGTTGTCGAGATGTTCGTTGTCGCAGAGCCATTCCATCGAACGGGCGTCGCCTATGAGTTGCCCTTTCCCGGTGGAGGAAATCTCGTAGAGCGTCGAACGAATGTCGGTGGTCTCGTCGAGGTTCCCCTGCCATCCGCGTGCCGCAAGGTCGATGTAAATCTGACTTTGGGCGTCGATGTATGCTCTCTGCGCCGCTACGTCGGGCAGACGACCGATGTGTGGCTTTCCTTTTGCGTAGGCAACTCCGTAGCCCAACAGTGCTACGATGCTCTTTGAAGCGGTGAGGTCTGGCGAAAGCACGTGCGTCTCGTCGATTACGAGCCGTATTGTTGAGTCGTTCACTCCTTTGGAAATCTCGTCGGCTGTCCCCGTTACGGCGCGGAAGGGAAGGCCGAGGCGTTCGAGCAGTCGTTCGGTGAGAGCGACGTCGAGCCCCTGTGGGTTGCCGCCTTCATCGGTGTAGCTGTAGGGCCATTGGGCATCGACGACGCCGAACGTCAGCGGTTCCTGTTCGCTGTATCCGTGCCATCTGTCGGCTTCTCCCTCGGTAGCGTGTGCCGTGCAGTTAAAGGCGAAGAGTGCTCCGAGGGCGAGCAGAAAATGTGCCAATCGTGGGTTCATTTGCTAATATTTTGTGGCAAAGATAATAAAAACCACCGAAACAGCCTGCTTTGGCTGCGGAAGAAGAGTTACGCATTAAGAAAGATTAACGTCTCGCACTATGCTTTTATTGTGTATCCACTGCTCCAAGTTGCACCTGGTTGCAGTCGGTTCATAAGTTGCTTGTCGGCGAAGTCGCCTTTAAAGTCCTGCTTGTCTGCGATGCCATACCACGGTTCGATGCAAATGAACGGGGCGTGCTTGCCGTAGGGCGTCCAGATGCCTACGCAGGGGTGCGGAAACTCCACGGTAACGATATGGTCGTCGTCAGCATCGGCCAGCGCGATGGCTCTCACCTTCGAGTTGCCTAAGATGATGGCGTCGTCGCTGAAGTCGTCCTCGGTGAAGTGCCACAGTCCGAGCAGGTTGTCGGCGTCGGTCTCGCTTTCTCCGATGAATCCGTCGGGCGTGGTGGGCAGTCGCGTGATGTGTTTGTCGGCGTCGATGCGTATGATTCCCTCGGCGGGTTTCGCGAGCTGAAACGCTGGGTGTCCGCCAATCTGGAAGAGCATCTCTTTTTCGTCGGCGTTTCTTACGGTCCAAATCACGCGAAGGCTATCCTCTTCGAGCCTATAAGCTATGCTTAGCGAGAAGCGAAACGGGTAGGCCGCACGGGTCTGCTCGGTGTCGCCGACGGTGAAAGTGGCCTCGTCTGTCCGCTGTTCCGTTATGCTGAAGTCCATGTCGCGTGCAAATCCGTGTCGCGGCAGCTGATATTCCTTTCCGCCGATGCGATATTTTCCGTTCCAGAGTTTTCCCACGATGGGGAATAGTATTGGCGAACGCCGTCCCCAGTAGTTGGGGTCTCCTTGCCAGAGCAGTTCGCGCTGGTCTCGCTGTCTGACGATGCTTTGCAGCTCGGCGCCGTGTGGGTTTACCTTGACTGTTAGTTGGTCGTTTCTTAGTGTTATCATAATGGGATGGGTGATAATAGGTTTAATAGGTGGTGTAGGTATCTTATGGTTCTATGGTGATTATAGGGCGTTGGGGTGGTGGGCATTGTCTTGCGCCATCTTTTCCAACTCTTTTCTCGCTGGTTTGCCGCTCGTGGTGGTAGGGATTTTCTCTACGATGACGACGGATTGCGGTTGCCAATGGCGTGGCAGACGTTGGCGGCAAACGTCGTGCAGACGGGCTTCGTCGGTGGGCTCCGACACGAGCACGAGTGCTTCTCCGAGCCTGCTGTCGGGGCGCTTCGTCAGGGCAAACGGGGTGGCGAGGTGTGACCGCAGCAGTTGTTCGGCCTGCTCAATCTGGATTTTAATGCCACCGGAGCAGACAGTGTTGTCTTTCCTCCCCAATATTCTGAAGCGTCCGTCGCTGATTTCGGCCAAGTCGTTGGTGGTCAGTGGAGTGGGGCACACCGATGGGGCGTCGATGGTGAGGCAGCCGTCAGCCGTAAGTCCTATGGAGACACCCTCGAACGGCGAGTACCAGTCGCTGGCTTCATCGCCGTTGAGCCGTCGCAACGCCACGTGAGAGAGGGTCTCGGTCATGCCGTAGGTGCTATAGACGGCGTTGGGAAAAGAGCGCAACTCTTGCGATAGCGTGGCGTCGATGGCACCGCCGCCAATGATGAGGTGCTTGATGGACCGCAGCAGCTTCCGCTCTGGCTCCGACTGCAACGAGTGATAGACCTGCATTGGCACCATGGCGGCAAAGTCGGGCGCCTCCGACAGTCCGTTGAGCGGATGGCTGCTCGGCTCTACGCTGACGAGCCTTAGCCCCCATACCAACGAGCGCACCACCATCATCTTTCCCGCGATGTAGTCGAGCGGCAGGCAGAGCAGCGCCGACTGCCCTGCCCGTAGTCCGAGAAACTGGCAGGTGATGCGTGCGCTGGCTTCCATGCGTCGCTTCTCCACCCACAGCGGTTTTGGCTTGCCCGTAGAGCCGCTGGTGTGGACGAGCATCATGGGGTTGTCGCTCTTCCAGTCGCTTAGAAATTCGTTGAGTTCCACGTCGTTATCCGTTTTTCTCGTCGTTGCTTAAAATTGTTGCCTCGGCGTTGAAGTCAGACGCCCACAGTTGGTCGCCGATGATGTGGAGCTGCGGCTGCACGTTGTCGGTGAACAGTTGCCCTGTGCCCAGTCCTTGGGGCATGGTGATACGGTCGCCGTAGGTCTCGGCTGCCAGGTGAGCTATGGCGTTCAACCCTATGTTGCTTTCAAGCGCACTTGTAATCCAAGAGCCAATTCCCCTCTCGCGAGCCAATTCTATCCACTCTCGCGTGCCATGGATGCCACCGTGGAGCGACGGCTTCAGCACGATGAATTGGGGGTGAAGACGGTCGAGCAAATTCGCTTTCTCCTCCCTCGTGTTGACGCCTATCAACTCTTCGTCGAAGGCTATGGGCAGGGGCGAACGGCTGCACAGTTCGCTCATCTGCTGCCACTGTCGCTGTCGGATGGGCTGTTCGCAGGAGTGGATGTCGTATTGCGCGAGCATGGTCAGCCGCTCCAATGCCTCGTCGGGTGCGAAGCCACCGTTGGCGTCAACTCGCAGTTCCACCACCTCTTTATTATAACGCGCGCGTACGCGACGGATAAGGTCGAGCTCGTCGTCGAAGCCTATCGCCCCAATCTTCAGCTTTATGCACCGAAAGCCCTGCTTCAGTTTCGCCTCCATTCGCGAGAGCATCTCCCGATGAGAGCCCATCCAAACGAGGCCGTTAATCGGTATTCCCGCCTCGCGCCGCCCGAACGCCGACTCTGATAGCTGCCACGTGCCGCGCCGCAGATGCCAAAGCGCCGTCTCTATTCCGAAGAGCATCGACGGGCAGCCGAGCATGGCCTCGCGGTCTATCTGGCCAGTCCGCTCGGTGGCTTTGCAGTGCTCCCGCAGTCGTTCTTCGTAGTCGTCGCCGGCGTCGCACGAGAGGTCGGGCAGGGGTGCGCACTCGCCCCACCCGCGTCGGTCGGCTTGTCGCGCCTCCACATACCACACTTTGCGCACGGTATAGACTCCGCGCGACGTTCCCGCCGGCTCGCGAAAGTGGAGCGTCCGTGGATGGACGGTGATGGTGAGCTGACTGTTCATGGGAGTTTCGGATATTTGCCGAAGTCGGGCTTGCGCTTCTCCAGGAATGCCTTTCCGCCCTCTTGCGCCTCGTCGAGGAAGTAATAGAGCATCGTTGCGTCGCCCGCCAACTCTTGTATGCCGGCCTGACCGTCGAGCTCTGCGTTGAGTCCCGCCTTAATCATGCGCAGCGCCAGTGGTGAGCGTTCCATCATTTCCTCGGCCCAACGCACACACTCGTCCTCAAGTTCGTCAAAGGGAACTACCTTGTTGACCAGTCCCATGCGCTCGGCCTCTTGTGCGCTGTACTGTCGGCAAAGGAACCATATCTCGCGGGCTTTCTTTTGCCCCACGCAGCGTGCGAGATACGACGCCCCGAAGCCAGCGTCGAAAGAGCCGACCTTAGGTCCGGTTTGCCCGAATATTGCGTTTTCGCTCGCTATGGTGAGGTCGCAGACAAGGTGGAGCACGTGTCCTCCTCCGATGGCGTAGCCGTTGACCATCGCTATCACTGGCTTTGGCAGACGGCGGATTTGCATCTGTACGTCGAGCACGCTTAGCCGTGGCACTCCCTCTTCGTCAACATATCCACCGCGACCCTTCACGTGCATGTCGCCGCCTGAACAGAAGGCTTTGTCGCCGGCGCCAGTGAGCAGCACCACGCTGATGCCGGGCATCTCTCGGCATAGTGCGAAGGCCTGACTTAGCTCAAGCGTCGTTCGCGGGGTGAAAGCGTTGCGATAGCGCGGTCGGTTGATGGTGATTTTTGCTATGCCAGAGTATTCCTCGAATAGTATTTCCTTGAACTCTCTGATGGGTTTCCATTCTCGTTTCATCGTTGTCGGTGTGTTTGGGTTTTATTGTTGTTCTGTTTTGTTTCTTAGGTGAAATGGGTTGATTAGGAGGAACAGGGGGCGTAAAGTTCCTCGAAGGCGCGTGCGTCGTCGGTGGAATTGGTGAACACCTCTAATACCATTGGGCGCGACGTTCCACTGTTGATGAGCAGTTGGATGCCCGTGCGCAGCTCGTCCGACGTGCGTGCGCAGATGTATCCACAGTCGTTCTGTATGCAGATGCCCTGCGCTTTCGTCGCGTGCTGTGCGGCAACCAACGGGTCGCGCGCGGGGCTCTGTTCCAGTCCCTTCAACTGTCGGAAGATGCCCCCCCCGCCGTTGTTGAGCAGCATTATGCGCAGGTTGCCGCGAAGGTTTCGGTTCCAGAGCGCGTTCTGGTCGTAGAAGAAACTGAGGTCGCCAATGACGCAAAACACCATCTCTGCTGATGCGGCGGCAAAGCCAGCGGCAGTGGAGAGCGAGCCCTCGATGCCATTGGTGCCGCGGTTGCACTCTACTCGGCTGCGGGCGTAGAGGTTGCCCAATCTGACGGCGGTGCTGTTGGCGTAGTGCAGTCGGAAGTCGTAGTCGGCCTCCTCCAACTGGCTCTCCAGTTCTCTCACGGCGGCCATCTGCGAGTAGGGCGGCTCGTAGTCGGCAATACGGCGCTCGGCCTGCTCTACTTGCTGCCTCCAAAGCTCTATGTATGGCGCTGCGGCGGCGTTGCCGATGCCGTCGAGACTGTCGATTGCCTCGGCGGGAGCCAACCAGCGCAGGTGCATGAACGTGTCGGCAAGGTGGCCGATGCGACATACTGGGGCGGCAGACTGACGGAGGAACTTCTTTAGTCGTTTGCCCACAAGCGTGCCGCCAATGTGAACCACCATGTCGGGACGAAGCTGTTGCTCCGTTGGCGTGCCATGCGTGCGGTGAAGCACGAGGTCGAACGGCACGGGAACACCGGCCAACGACTCGCGCAGCACCACGGCCACACGGCTCAGCCTCTCGGCCACTGCCGCCGTAGTGCGGTCGTCGCCCGTCTGTCCTATCACCACCATGGGGCGCTCGGCTTGCGCTATCAGCGTGGTCAGAGCGTCGCCCGATATGCGTTCCACCATGCGCTCGTCGGGGAGGCTGTCGCGGTCGAAGGTGAACAGTGGCTCGCTTATCGGTACGTTTATGTGCACCGGCCCGTCGGTCAGCAGCGCTTCGTTCACCAGTCTGTTGCAGTGCCATCGCTGTTCGTCGTCGGTCGGTTCGGGCAGCGTTACGGCTTTCTTCGCCCATCGTCCCAAGGCGTCAGGCTGGTGGAGCGTCTGTCCGTCGAGCTGTTCTATCCACTGGCTTGGGCGGTCGGCAGAGATGACGACTATGGGAACATTCCGATAGTATGCCTCTGCCGCAGCCGGCGCAAGGTTGAGCAACGCCGTGCCGCTGGTGCAACAGACGGCGACGCGTTCACCGGTGGCGTCGGCTATTCCGATGGCGAAAAAACCTGCCGACCGCTCGTCGGTTACGGGATAACAGTGGAAGTGTGGGCACTCGTTCAGGTTGTGGACTATCGGCGCATTGCGGGAGCCAGGGCATACCACGGCGTGCCTCACTCCGTGTTTCAATAGTAGTGCCGTCAGTATGTTTACGTTTTCTCGGTTGCTGTACATGGTGCTTTGTCTCTTCGGGGGCGGTGGGAGAGGGTAGGTATTATAGGCGTTATAGTTTTTTTAGGGGGTTGTTGGGTGGGGCTTTCGCCTTCCATAAAAATCCTTGTCGCCCAGCTTCCCCTCACCACTCGCCCTGCAAATATACGGAAAATATTGTTCCTCGCCGCAACTTTCGCCGAAAAAGTGTCTTTTTTTAGTGAAAACAGTGGTCGGGGTGGGGGAACGCTCGCCTTTCGCGCGGTGATTTCTCGGCGATGCTTGCGCCATTCCTTGCCGCAACGGACGCCCTCGAAAAGCGTTGGAATAGTAAAAGAATTTGAAAGGTGCGGTGGTAGCCCGTTTTGGCTACCGAACGAATAAAAAATGGCTGCCGAACCAAGAAATCGCGGTTTCTATGGTGCTGATAATCAGCCACCTTGGTGGGTCGAATTTTCTACGGTGGAAGAAGTCGGGAACTACGGTGGTGGAAGTCAAGAGCTACGGTGGTGGGAGTCGGCTCCTACGGTGGTGGGAAATTGCTTCTACGGTGGTAGTAGTCTAAGGCCACCACTGTTTGTAAAAACTATTCCCATCGGACGCAAATTTTTCTATTTAGGGACGTAAATCTTCCATAAATCTTAAATAAAAGGATTATTGGTGGATTTATGTTAGATTTATGTCCGAAAAGGGTTGTGGCGACGGTTGGATGTAAATCTTTCTATTTAGGGACGTAAATCTTCCATAAATCTTAAATAAAAGGTCGCAGGGCTGGATTTACGTCCTTCCGTCGTGTTTCGCTAAAGTTCGCAGAATACTGATTATGAAAGATTTCCGTAAGATTTACGTCCTTTCCCCTTATTCGGTGGGGTTGGGAGTGGTGGTGCGAAGACATTGGCGCATCGTTTCGAGTTTCATTTCAGTCTCCTGCCATTCCTGTTCCATTACGCTTTCGGGGAGTATCCCACCACCGGCGTAAAGGTCGTAGTCCGTGCCAATGATTTGCATGCAACGGAGGGAGACGTAGATGTGAGTGGCGGCAGTCAGGGGGAACAACGGCCCCATGAAACCACTGTAATAGCGGCGGGGCGCCGACTCGTTGTGCCTGATAAACTCGAACGCCCGCTGTTTTGGCAGACCGCAAACGGCAGGGGTGGGATGAAGCGCGCCGAGCAGCTCGCCGATGCACCGTGGGTCGGTGAGTCGAAAGCGGAAGTCGCTTCGCAGATGTGCGAGGTCGGCTGCGCGCGTGGTGTACGGTCCCTCTTCGGTGAAGTCGCCGGTGAAGTGTTCGAGCGTCTCGGTGATATATGTTGCCACGAGCTGTTGTTCCTCGCGGTTCTTGTCGTTCCATTCCGGTTGCTCGGTGTAGCGCATGGTTCCCGCCAGTGCCATGGTTCGCCAACTGTCGCCCTCGCCGTCGATGAGCACTTCGGGCGATGCGGTCAGCCACGTGCCGCTCCTCTCGCTGCTTACGAGGGAAATAAACATTCGCGGGTATAGTCGGCAGGCGCTGTAAAAGAGGTCCATCGGCTTGACTTCCTGCGCGGTGTGCTCTCTCACTCGTCGTGCGAGCACCAGCTTCTGGAAGGCGCCCTGCTGAAGTTGGGCGTGGAAGTTGGCGAAGTCTATGCGATATTGCGAGGCGGAATCGTCGTTGCTCTTGTCAATCTCGCTCCTCGAAGTATTTTCGCTCCTCATTGAAAAGCTATTCTCACTCCCAATTGAAGAGCTATTCTCACTCCTCACTCCCCACTCCTCTCTACTCATTAAAGATATCTCTTCGACTTCGTCGGGTCGTATGAGCAGCATGGGAGTCTCTTCCGACAGCGAAAAGGGCGCAACGACGAAGCCCTCGCGTCCGCTAAGTTCGGTGGGCGAGGGCAGTTCTTCGGGCTGACCAGAGGTTTGCCTTATTAGGAAGCATCGGTCGGCGAAGGGCAGTCGGTAGATAGCGTAGGCCATGCTTTGTTCGACTTTACGATAAGGTTTGTTACTCTCACATTAGAGACGAGCCTTCCTTCCTCGCTGGTGATATCGACGTTCCATCGGTGTATTGTCTTCCCGCGATGCACGATGCGTGCCGTGGCCACCACCGTCTCGCCCTCGAAGGCTGCGCGCACGTGGCTTGCCGACACCTCTATTCCAAGACATTCCATCCCTGGACAGATGGCGCACGAACCGAGGCCGGCCAACGTTTCCGCGAGCGCAATAGATGCTCCCCCGCTAAGTCCGCCGTAGGGATGACAGGTGTGGCTGTTCACGGGCATGGTGGCTCTTACGGTGTCTGCATCGTCGGTCGAAAAGAAGCGCATGCCCATCATGTCGAGCATGCACTCTTTTCCTTCAAACGTCTTACGTATGTGTTCTATCTCCATTTCGGTGGTTCACTTGAACAGCGAGTACTCTTTCACGCTCCACGCGAAGGCGCTGGCTCCGAGCACGTCGCGCTCGTGGGTGTTGAGCATCGACCGCACTATCTTCACCTTTCCTCGGATGTTGTGGAAGACGTGTTCCTCGAAAGCGTCGTAGATTGGGTTGAAGAGCCACTTTCCAGCCTCGGCGATGCCTCCGGCGAGTATGATGGCTTCGGGGTCGAGCACCGATGCGTAGTTGGCCAGAGAGATGCCGAGAATCACTCCCGTGCGCCTATATACTTCGATGGCCAGTGGGTCGCCCTTGTCGCAAAGGTCGGCAATCAGTTTTGGCGTGAGCGTCTTTTCGTCGCGCATCAGCGATGGCTCGCTGCTCTGTTCCATGATTTCTTTGGCAGTTTTCATTATTCCCTTGGCTCCCACGTAGGCTTCCAGGCATCCGTCGTGCCCGCAGTTGCACTTGCGCCCGTTGGGAACTATGCACGTGTGCCCAAACTCTCCTCCGAAGCCATGCTCGCCCTTCACTATTCCGCCGTTGGTGTAGATGGTGCTTCCAACGCCGTGGCCAAGCGTGATTACCATGAAATTGCTCATTCCGCGCGCGCATCCGAAGGCCTGTTCTCCCATCATGATACACTGACCATCGTTGCATAGAGCCACGGCCAGACCGATGCGGTCGCACAGCATTGCGGCCATGGGCACTGAGCCCTTCCACGGCAGGTTGACGGCATTCTCTATGCAGCCCGTCATGCTGTTGGCGCTGGGAGAGCTGACGCCCACCGAGCGTATCTCCTCCATGCCGCCGTTGGCCTCGGCTATCTGCACTATCTCCTCGGAGAGCCGCGCTACATAGTCGTTCGGGTCAGCGTAGGAGCTGTTTGAGAAATTGGTGCGCGCTATGATGTCGCCTCGCAGATTGACGATGGCAACATTAGTCTCATTGACGCTAAGGTCCACGCCAATGACACGTGTCTTTACTGAAAACTTTTCCATATTATTGCAATCTTGACTGCAAATATAGGGCATAATTTCCGTTTCTCCAAATGATTGCTCGTTTTTTTTACTTTATTTACGATTTCCTCCTACAGTGTATCCTAAACCTAACAACCATTAAAAAACATGAAATGAACGGGCATTGTTGGCCTTTTCTTCCGAAAAATTAGTAATTTTGTCGGCAGTTTTGCAAACAGAAGATGAACTACAAGAGATATTTTTTGGCATTGTTGCTCGGATTTACCACCTTCGCACAAGTGGCTAAGAGCACGCCAACACCCAAAGAACCAGCCCAACAGGAAGCACCAGCCGCCGCGCAGAAAGACGAAGACGACGAGCGCGCGATGGAAGACGAAATAGACTTGCTCTACGACGACGTGGACACTCCTTCGGGCGACGACATCGTTTCGACTGCACTCCGATACTTGGGATGCCACTATCGTTCGGGCGGAACGTCGCCCGCCGGCTTCGATTGCTCTGGCTTCACGAGCTTTATCTATCGGCTAAACGATATGAAACTGACCCACAGCTCCAGCGCTCAGATAGGAGAGGGAACGCGAGTGGGACGGTTCGACTTGCAGCCGGGAGACCTCGTCTTCTTCGCTGGTCGCGGCGGACGAGGCAACATCGGGCACGTGGGAATAGTGGTGGAGGCCTACGACGACGGTTCGTTCAGCTTCATCCATGCCAGCAACGGAAAGGGCGTTACCATCGACCGCTCTACGATGGCCTACTATAGCAGTCGTTATCGCGGTGCATGCCGTGTGGTTGACTGAACCACTCGAACACATATCCATAATCGTCCATAAGTCTCACCACAACGAGATTTATGGACGATTTTCGTGGGATTTATCTCCTCGAACAATCGTTAGCGCATAAAAAATCGCCCACCGGCAGGTTTGAAGTCGGTGGGCGATTGATATGTTTTCCTCGATGGCTTATTTTGCGAAGTATTGGTCGATGGCGTCGGCAGTGTGGTGGCCAGATGCCATTGCGCGCACTACGAGGGATGCTCCATTAGCGGCGTCTCCCGCAACGAATACGTTGGGAGCAAACTTCGGCTGCTCTGGCTTTAGGAAGCCCATAGCGAGCAACGCCATCTCGCACTTGATGACTTCGGGCTTGCCCTTCTCTACCATCAGCGGACGACCACCGTCGGGGTTGGGCTGCCAGTCGATTTCTTGCACTCGAACCCCCGTTAGCTTGCCGTCTTTTCCGAGGAATTCAAGTGAATTGATGTTCCATCGGCGCGTGCAGCCTTCCTCGTGGCTCGACGTGGTCTTCAGCGTGCGCGGGAAGTTGGGCCACGGGTTCTTCGGGTCAACAGGGCCTTCCACTGGGCGCGGCATTATCTCAATCTGGGTTACGCTGCGGCATCCCTGTCGGTGGGCAGTGCCGATGCAGTCGCTTCCCGTGTCGCCGCCTCCTATTACGAGAACGTCTTTTCCCTTGGCGCTTACGAGGTCGTTTTTCTTGAACTCCATGCCAGCCAGCACGCGGTTCTGCTGCGAGAGCATCTCAAGAGCGAAATAGACACCCTTCAGTTCGCGCCCAGGAATCTTCAGGTCTCGCGCTGTTGGCGTTCCCGTTGCCACGACGTAGGCATCGGGTGTGGGCATCGGGTCGAGGCTTGAGAGTTGAGACTTGACGCTCTCTTCGAGGTTGTCGATGTCGATGTCGGCGCCATAGAGGAATGTGATTCCCTCTTGCTGTAGCACGCTGATGCGGCGGTCTATTATTTTCTTGTTGAGTTTGAAGTTTGGGATTCCGTATCGGAGCAGTCCGCCGGCAGCCTCGTTCTTGTCGAGCACCACCACGGTGTAGCCTCGGCGGTTCAGTTGGTTGGCCGTGGCGAGGCCTGCGGGACCTGCTCCCACTATTGCCACGGTCTTTCCGTTTCGCTCTGGCTGCTCCACGCGAACGAAGTCTTCGGCGAAGGCGTATTCGGTGATGGCGGCCTCGTCTTCGCGGTTGGTGGTCGGTTCGTGTTCGATGAGATTGAGCACGCACGCTTTTTCGCAAAGTGCCGGACAGACGCGGCCCGTGAACTCTGGGAAGTCGTTTGTTGCGTTCAACAGTCGATAGGCAAGCTCCCAGTTACCCTTGTATAGTGCATCGTTCCACTCTGGCGGTTTGTTCCCAAGGGGGCAGGCCCAGTGGCAGAAGGGCACGCCGCAGTCCATGCAGCGCGATGCTTGCAGTTTTCGGTCGTTGTTGTTGAGTGTCTGTTCCACCTCTCCGAAGTCGGCGATTCGGTCGTGTATTGGTCTATATCCTGCCTCTTTTCTGTGAATTGTCAGGAATGCTTTTGGATTACCCATGTTTAGTTACGAATTACGAGTTACGAATTATGAATTTGTTGCGCTAAGCGCAATGAATAATTATCGAGTTACGAATTACGAGCTAATTAAGCAATTAAGAATTTTAATCACCCGACATCGGCGAAAGCCGATACATTCGTCATTCGTCATTCGTAACTCGTCATTATCAATAGTCTCTCTGCATATCTGCTATCTTCTGCTGTAGCTTCTTCACCTGTTCCTCTTGGAGCACTCGTTTGTATTCGATGGGAACCACTTGGATGAAGTCTTCGACGTAGCGATTCCAGTCGTCGAGCATCGTGCGCGCCAGCTTGGAACCGGTGTAGAGGTAGTGTTGGCGTATGAGCTCATGGAGCTCCTTACGATAAGTCGTCTCCTCAACAAGATTTATCTCCACCATATCCATGTTGCAGAAATAGTCGAAGTTGTGGTGCTTGTCCCATACATAAGCGACGCCTCCAGACATGCCGGCAGCGAAGTTTCTGCCCGTCTCTCCGAGTACCACCACGCGTCCGCCTGTCATATATTCGCAGCAGTGGTCGCCAGCTCCTTCGATGACAGCGATTGCGCCAGAGTTGCGCACTCCGAAGCGTTCGCCCACTTTTCCGTTTACGTACAGCTCTCCCGACGTGGCTCCATAGAGGCCGGTGTTTCCAGCTATTATGTTGTCTTCGGCTGCGAAGTTGCTTCGGATGGGTGGAAGAATGGCGATGCGTCCGCCTGAGAGTCCCTTTGCGAAGTAGTCGTTAGTCTCGCCCTCCAGTTTGAAACTGATGCCGCGAGCGAGGAACGCCCCAAAGCTCTGCCCGGCCGAACCCTTGAACTTCACGTTGATTGTCGAATCGGGCAGTCCTTCGTTGCCGTATTTCGAGGCAATGGCACCACTGAGCATCGCTCCGGCTGCGCGGTCGGTGTTCTTTATCGCAAAGTCGAGGTTCACCTCTTCTTGGCTGTCGATGGCTCTTTGTGCGCCGCGAATTATCTGTTGGTCCAGTACGCTGTCGAGGTCGCTGCGGTCGTAGGCTTGGTGAGCCCAGCTCAGTCCTCCCTTCTCTTGGAATAGCAGTCGGCTGAAGTCGAGCAGGTTGCCCTTTGAGCCTGGGCGCAGAGTTCGGCGCGTCAACAGCTCTGTGTGGCCGATGATGTCGTCGAAGCGTGTGTAGCCCATCTCGGCAAGCAGTTCGCGCACCTCCTGTGCGAGGAACGTGAAATAGTTGACCACATGTTCATAGTGCCCTAAGAAGTGTTTGCGCAGTTCGGGGTTCTGTGTTGCCACTCCCATAGGACAAGTGTTCAGGTTGCACTTTCGCATCATCACGCATCCGAGGACGATGAGCGCAGTTGTGCCGAAAGCAAACTCGTCCGCTCCGAGAAGTGCCATCAACACAACGTCGCGGCCTGTCTTCAGTTGCCCATCAACTTGCAGACGGACTTGCGGTCGCAGACCGTTTTTCACGAGCGTCTGTTGGGTCTCGCTCAGTCCTATTTCGGGCGAGATGCCAGCGAAACGCATGCTCGACGCGGGGCTCGCTCCGGTGCCGCCCTCTGCTCCGGATATGACGATGAGGTCGGCCTTTGCCTTTGCCACGCCCGCGGCAATGGTGCCCACTCCGCTTTCGGCCACGAGCTTCACGCTGATGGCGGCGCGGGGATTCACGTTCTTCAGGTCGAAAATCAGTTGTGCGAGGTCTTCAATAGAGTAGATGTCGTGGTGAGGCGGGGGCGAAATGAGCGATATGCCCGGTATGCTGTGTCGCGTCTTTGCTATGATTTCGTTCACCTTGAACCCTGGCAGTTGGCCGCCTTCTCCAGGCTTGGCTCCCTGTGCCACCTTGATTTGTATCTCCTCCGCATTTACCAGATATTCGGTGGTTACGCCGAAACGTCCAGAGGCTATCTGCTTGGTCTTCGACGATAGCGATATTCCGTCGTGGGTGGCGTGGAAGCGTTCCTCGTCTTCGCCACCCTCGCCAGTGTTCGAGCGTGCGCCTAACTTGTTCATCGCAAGAGCAAGTGCCTCGTGAGCCTCCTTCGAGAGAGCACCGAAACTCATTGCTCCGGTTACGAAGTGGCGCACGATGTTCTCCACGGGCTCCACCTTCGATATGTCTATCGGGTTGCGTTTTATGTCGAGGAAATCGCGCAGGAAAATCGGTTCTGCCTTCTCGTCAACCAGTCGCGAGAACTCTTTGAACTTCTCGTAAGAGCCACTTCTCGTGGCCAGTTGCAGGGTGGCTATGGTCTCCGGGTTCCATGCGTGTCGGATGCCGTCGCGACGCCAGTGGAACTGTCCTTGGTTGGGCAGGAAGTCGAGTTGGCGTGTCTCGTAGGCCATGTCGTGCAGGCGTATGGCGTCGCGGGCGATGGTCTCCAGTCCGATTCCGCCTACTGTTGAGCTCGTCGTGCCGAAATAGTTTTTCAGCAGGCTCTCCGAAAGTCCTATCGACTCGAATATCTTTGCGCCTCGATAACTGCGGATTGTCGAGATTCCCATCTTAGCCATAATCTTGTATAGCCCTTTCTTCACGGCCTCAATATAGTTTTTCTCCGCTGTTGCGTAGTCTTCTTGTATTGCGTGCCGCCTTACGAGGTCGCTCAGAATGGCGAACGTCATGTATGGGCAGAGGGCAGACGCTCCGTAGCCTAATAGTAGCGCGGCATGCATAGTCTCGCGAATCTCGCCGCTCTCCACTATCAGTGCCGTCTGCACTCGCTTTCCCACGGATATGAGATAGTGGTGGACTGCACTAACGGCCAGTAGTGAAGGTATGGCCGCATGCTTGTCGTCAACGTCTCGGTCGCTAAGAATGATGTAGTTGTATCCATCGTCCACGCTTTGTTCTGCCCGCTTGCAAAGATTGCTCAACGCCTCTCGCAGTCCGTCTTCACCCTTGGAGCACTCGAAGAGTATGGGCAGTTTAACGGTATTAAAACCCTTGTAGCGTATGTTACAGAGTATGTCAAGTTGGGTGTTGTTAAGGAGGGGATGAGGAAGACGCACCATCTTGCAATTGGTCTCATCAGGGTTGAGGATACCTGCTCCCACGCGCCCAATATATTCTGTGAGCGACATTACGAGTTTCTCTCGAATAGAGTCGATAGCAGGATTGGTTACCTGTGCGAATTGTTGGCGAAAGTAGTTGAAGAAAATTTGTGGGCGCTCGCTTAACACTGCCAACGGTGTATCGTTGCCCATTGCTGCCGTGGGTTCTACGGCGTTCGTCGCCATTGGAGCGATGGTGTTATCGACGTCTTCTTCTCCAAAACCGAACATTATTTCGCGACGCAACAGGTCGTCAACGTCGTTGCTAACCTTGCGCCCGCTCTTGAGTTTCTCCAGTTGAATGCGGTTCGTCGATAGCCATTCGCGATAAGGATGCTCGTGGGCCAGTCTGTCTTTTATCTCTCCGTCATAGTAAATCTTTCCCTCCTGTGTGTCAATGAGCAGGATTTTTCCGGGCTGCAACCGCCCTTTCTCTGCCACTTCAGAGGGGTCGAAGTCCATGACTCCCACCTCGGAAGCCACCACCATAGTATCGTTTTTCGTGATGGTGTAGCGCGCGGGACGCAGACCGTTCCTGTCGAGCATTCCGCCCGCAAAGCGACCGTCGCTGAAGAGCAGTGCCGCAGGTCCGTCCCACGGCTCCATAAGTATCGAGTGATATTCATAGAAGGCCTTCAAGTCTTCCGAGATGGGATTCTTGTCGTTGAAGCTCTCTGGCACCATAACACTCATGGCGTGTGGCAAAGAGAGTCCGCTCATGACGAAGAACTCAAAGACGTTGTCGAGCGAAGCCGAGTCGCTCATTCCCTCTTGCACTATCGGTGTGATGTCGCGAATGTCGCCCAGCGCACCCGTGTTGAGCACCGACTCGCGAGCCTTCATCCACCCACGGTTGCCGCGAATGGTATTGATTTCTCCGTTGTGCGCCAGCAGACGAAACGGTTGCGCCAAGCTCCACGTCGGAAACGTATTGGTGGAGAATCGCGAATGCACCAGTGCCAGTCCGCTCGTGAAGTACTGGTTCTGAAGGTCGGGATAGTACTGCCTTAGTTGAAGACTCGAAAGCATTCCCTTATAGACTATGCTTTTCGACGACAGCGAACAGACGTAGAAGTCGGCGTCGCTCACCCGTCGCTCTATCTTCTTCCTTATTATATATAAGGTACGATCGAGTGATGAGGAGTGAGGAGAGAGGAGTGGGGAGTGAAACGTGCTTTCCTCGTTGGCAAGTCTATTCTCACTTCTCACTCCTCTCTCCTCACTACCCACAATGAACACTTGCTTGATGGCTGGCTCGTTCGACAGTGCTGCCTCGCCAAGGCAAGCGGGGTTGGTAGGCACATTGCGCAGGTGCATTAGCTGAAGCCCCTCACGCTCGATTTCCTCAATCATTATGCGCAGAATCTCCTGCTGCCGCCCTTCGTCCTTGGGAAGGAACACGAGACCCGTGCCGTATTTCCCCTTTTCGGGCACCGGAATGCCCTGAAGCAAAATGAATTCGTGGGGTATTTGCAGCATGATGCCCGCTCCGTCGCCCGTCTTCTTGTCGGCACCCTCGGCACCGCGGTGGCGCATGTTCTCAAGCACGCGCAGGGCATTATCTACGAGCTCGTGGCTCTTGTTGCCGTGAATGTTCACCACCATTCCCACTCCGCATGCGTCGTGCTCGTAAGACGAATGATACAATCCTTTTTCCATTTCCATTGAGACTTTTTGTTTGAAGTTCTTGTCGTTTACTTACATTTTGGCTGCAAAGGTACGACTTTTTCTGGCAAAAAGAAAGAAAAACCGCCCGTGATTGCTACTTTTTAACACCTTGCTTACAAACCGCTTCCATAGTGCGCAAGAAAACTTCTTATTGAAAGCATTTTCTCTTGAAATGCTTACAATCTGACAAAATCGCCGAAATTGAAGCTGAAAATAGGCATCGGAAAGGCTTGAAATCGTTAGTCTGCCAACCGTCGTCCTCCGTGTTTTAGTTGGAAGCGCTCCGTTGGACGTCGCTCTCAGTCCACCCGTTCCGCGAAAGAATCCTCGAAAGCAAATCTTTCATGTATGGTTGTAAAATTCTTTCGCTTCGGTAGTGTCATCGCTCTTACAAGGAAAAAGCGGACGAAATCGGTCATCCGAAAACCCTCCAATCACCATCATTGCAAACAGGAAAAACCACCCCTTTGAATGACCGTGGTGGAGGGACGAAACTTCCACCACCGTAGGAGTTGACCTCCCCCCCCCCCCCGCCTTGCCCTCCCCCCCCCCGCGGGGGGAGTGCCAC
>Ga0181612_137166_pt1 | contig 68331 bp, 56 predicted proteins | sample HoacroProtozoa21_FD_119630 | JGI IMG/M metagenome (GOLD analysis project Ga0181612, IMG submission 119630) | Hoatzin crop microbial communities from Cojedes, Venezuel. Combined Assembly of Gp0051906, Gp0051904, Gp0051908
AAAAAACCGGCCGTGTGTAATTTGTGTTTGCCGGTGGGGCTGCTGCTTTCCAAATCAAAAAACCAATTACCAGAAGACGAAGTTAATCATCCTCATTGATGCGAACCAGAATTTTGTCAACACGATGATCTCCAGTCTCCAAAATCCGGATTGACAGATTGTTGTATACCAGTTTGTCTCCGGGCGATGGGAATGAGTTTAGCAGCTCAATGGTCCATCCGCCTGCCGTGTCACTGTCAAAGGAGAAAGAATCCTCATCAATAGAGACAAGCTCCAGAAATTCAGAGATTGGCATATCGCCGTCGATAATATAATTTCCATCCGGATCAATAATATAATTCGGCTCTACAATATCTGTTTCGTCCCATATATCACCGACTATCTGTTCCAGAACATCTTCCATGGATACGACGCCTAAAGTTCCGCCGTACTCATCCGTGACGATCGCCAGGTGCTGCTGTGCGTGCCGGAGCTCATTCAGCACATCAGGCAGACGCATGGTCTTATAGACATAGCACGGAGGCATAAGCAGAGTTTTAAGGTCTACCGAAGGATCATCGATCAAAGCTTTGAGAAAATGATTCAGATACAAAACGCCGATGACATTATCAATACTGTCTTCATAAACCGGAAGACGGGAAAAGGAAGAATCATCAATAACCTTCAGAATCTCTTCTCGATCATCATCGATGTCTATCGCTACGACATCAACACGTGCTGTCATGACTTCGTTTACGGAAATTTCCGAAAAGTCAATGGCGGCCTTCACAAGTTCGGACTGATCTTCATCTAAAACATCTTCGTCTTCGGCAGTATCAATAATAGTCTGAAGCTCTTCTACTGCCCTGTCTTCTTCGGGCTCTCCCTTGATTCCAGAAGTAAGAAGGTTTACCAGTGTAACTACAATCCAAGTGACAGGATAGAGGATGATCATCAGGAACCGCACAATGTATGCATTCATCATGGCATATTGATTTGCATTTCGCTTTGAAGCAATTTTTGGAATCGTTTCGCCGAAAATAATGACAATAATAGTGATGACCACAGTGGACAGCCAGGTAAACTTTTCCCCAAGCAAAAGCATGACCAGGATCGATCCCAGTGAAGATGCAGCGATATTTACGAGATTGTTTCCTATAAGAATGGTAGAAAGCGCATCGTCAAATTTATTGGCAATAGAAAGAGCAAGCTTGGCGCGCTTGTTTCCGCTCTCGGAAAGGTTTTCCAATCGAATCTTATTGCATGACGAATACGCCATTTCCGAAGCAGAGAAAAATGCCGAGCAGACTACACAGACGATAATTGCGATAATATACACGGTCATTCGCTCTCGCCTCCTTCCGAATCTTCGCTTTCGGGCGGAAGGATACGAACAATAAGATCTATGATGCGGTTGTGCTGCATCGTTCCTATCGTGATTTCAAGTCCGTGGAAGAGGAAGGAATCTCCTTCTTGGGGAATGGCGGAGAACTGTTCATAAGCAAGCTCGCCAATGAGCTTGTTGATCAGTTCTTCCTCGTCAGGTTCATCGTAGTCAATGTCCAGTTCAGCAAAGACATCGCCCATGGTTTCCTGCGCATCGATCCGATAGGTGTTTTCAGCAATGCTGGATATCTGCTCTTTAGCCGTGTCGTCTTCATCCCAGATCTCACCGACAAGTTCTTCCAAAATATCTTCGATCGAGACGATGCCCACTGTCCCGCCGTAGTTGTCTGTTACAACGGCAAGATTCAATTTCTTTCTGGACATGATTTCAAGAAGCTCATCAATATTAACGGATTGATGAACAAAATAAGCTTCGTCCAGAAGCGAATGAATATCCACTTCAGAACCGTTTTTCAGATACTCCTTGATATACTTTCGAATCTGAAGAACACCGATCACATTGTCGATTGTTTCCTCATAGACCGGAAGACGGCTGTGAGTCTCATTTTTTATGATCTCAAGAATCTTTTCGGGAGGATAAGAAGCATCAATTGCAACGACATCGACACGACTGGTGAGAATACTTTCCACAGTAACATCGCCAAACTGGAGGGCGGAAGAAATAAGATCCCCTTGCTCTTCATCCAGTGTGCCTTCCTCTGTCATGTCCTCTATGATATCGTACAATTCTGTTTCGGTAACAGAAGCTTCCGACTGCTTGTTGGTCAGTTTGGAAAAAGCATTTCCTATCCAGGTTAACAAGGCGGAAAGAGGCCGAAGCAGCTTCATGAAAAAGCACAGGGAACCTGCTGTGGAAAGACTGATATGTTCGCTGAATTTTTTTGCAATGCTTTTAGGGAGCATTTCTCCGATAAAAAACACTACAATGGTCGTGATGATCGTAGAAAGGGTTACTGCGGAAAGCCCCCAGATACGAGTTACGAGGACCGTTACTATCGAGGCTGCACTCAGATGAACGATATTGGTGCATATTAATATCGTTGTTACGGCCAAATCAAAATTATCCGTGATATAAAGTGCCTTTTTAGCACGGGAGTCTCCCCGGTCCGCAGCTAGCTTTAGCTTAACCCGGGAGACTGAAGCGAATGCTGTTTCGGCAAAAGCAAAATACATTGCGCAACCGAGCAACAGAATTACAACTATAAACGACAATCGACTGCCGTCGTCCATAAAGGATCTTCACACTCCTATGTCCTTGCACGCGGATGCATGCAAAATCTGATTATTAAATACTATATGTAACATAAAGAGAAACCATTGTCAAATCACAGCGACAACTCCGCTTCATGTAATCACAACGTTGGAATCTCCTAACATATCCTTAAGTTCCTGAACCAGTGCTTCGTGGATGATGCAGTGCGTTCCCAGCTTTTTCTTTTCATCTTCGCAATAGATAATCATCTGCTGTGTACCGGGAAACATGTTCAGGATCAGTTTAATTCTCTCAACTGCAGGATCCGAGGCCGAGGGGACTTTGACCCAGAGTTTCTGCCCGTCGGCTTTTTTGACCGAAAAATCACTTTCCGCAGGGCTGTCTTGAGAAGCATTAACGGCCTCCGACAAAGAGGTGATTTTATCCACCATTATGACCGGTTCCTTTTCATCTCTTGCAGAGATCCGCCCGGAAACAAAGATCGGCGCATTGGGAACAAGATAGCGGCCCGATTCATTCAACGTTCTCTCAAAGGCCATGAGTTCCATTGCACCGGAATCATCTTCCAGCTGAATATATGCCATGAGAGAATTGTTCTTTGTGGTACGGGTTTTGGAGTTGTTTACTACGCCGGCCAAGCGCACTTTCTGATTATCGGAAAAGTGTTCCGGAGGGTGCTCCTGAGAAAAATCATTTAGGATAGAGGCAATGGAGACAACGCCCAGGCCCTGCACCTGTGAGCGATATTCATCCATGGGATGCCCCGTCATATAAAGCCCTGTGACTTCCTTTTCCATGGCCATGATTTCCTGCTTGGAGAATTCCTCCATCTGCGGAATAGGAATTTCGTCTGTTTCTGAGGAGTCTTCGGAGAGGTCACCAAACAGGGTCAACTGGCCGGAGATGTTTTTATTGACCGCAGTATTGATGCTGTTCAAAATCGATTCAAAGACACTGACCAGAGAACGCCGGGTATAACCGAGCTGATCGAATGCACCGGCACGAATAAGATTTTCAAGGGCTCTTTTATTGAGTTCCTTTCCGTACATCCGAGAGCAGAAATCATAAAAAGAACGAAAGGCTCCGTTTAAAGTGCGTTCCTTTTCAAGCTCGCTTATAAAGCCGCGGCCGATACCTTTGATGGCGACTAAGCCAAAACGGATATTGCCTTCTGAAACGGTAAATGTTGCACCAGACTCGTTTATATCCGGGGGAAGAAGACGAATGTTCATGGATTTGCATTCTGCGATATACTCTGCGATCTTTGTGCTGTTGTCAAGAACGGAGGTTAAAAGTGCCGCCATGTATTCCTGCGGATAATGGCACTTCATATATGCAGTTCTGTAGGTTATGATCGCATAAGAGACCGCATGTGCCTTATTAAACGCATAGCTTGCAAAGTCCAGGATCTCATCATAGATCGAATTGGCAATTTCTTCCGAAATGCCGTTGGCAAGAGCCCCTTTGATGTTTCTTGAAGGATCTCCGTGAACGAAGGCAATACGTTCCGCGTCGATTACTTTATGCTTTTTCTTTGACATGGCGCGCCGGATGATATCGGCCTGGCCAAGGGAAAATCCGGCAAGTTTTCTGAAGATTTCAATGACCTGCTCCTGATAGACGATACAGCCGTAGGTTACCTCGAGGATTGGTTTGAGCAGAGGATGTTTATAGGAGATCTTTGACGGATCCGAGGAGCATTCAATAAAACGAGGAATAGAATCCATGGGGCCGGGTCGATAGAGGGCGATAACGGCGGTGATGTCTTCTATGTTTTTCGGTTTAAGGCGTGTGCACACACTGGTGATCCCCGAGGATTCAAGCTGAAAGACCCCTTGCGTTTTTCCAGCGGAAAGCATGTGGAAAACATCGCGGTCGTCTTCCGGTATATCCTCCACACGGAAACCAGGTACCTGCTTTCGAACCATTTTTGCAGCATCTTCCAGAACGGTCAGATTTCGCAGTCCGAGAAAATCCATTTTTAAAAGGCCAAGTTCTTCGAGCGTAGTCATGGGATACTGGCAGACAACAGATTCATCATTTGTTGCCAGCGGAACGTATTCGTAGACCGGCTTTTCTGTGATTACAACACCCGCAGCGTGCGTCGAGGCATGCCTGGGCATGCCCTCCAGAGCTTTGGCGGTATCTATAAGATGATGGACCGTTTCGTTCTGGTCGTACATTTCTTTTAAGGGCTTTGACAGGGATAAGGCGTCGTCAAGCGTCATGTTTAACGCGAAAGGCACCTGTTTGGCTACGACATCGGTGTCGGCATAGCTGATGTTGAGAACACGGCCTACGTCGCGAATCGCTCCGCGTGCCGCCATGGTACCGAACGTAACGATCTGCGCGACGTGATCCGAACCGTATTTTCTGTTGACGTAGTCAATGACCTCTCCCCTTCTGTTAACACAGAAGTCGCAGTCTATATCCGGCATGGAAACACGTTCCGGGTTTAAAAAACGCTCGAAATACAAGGAGTATTTCATGGGGTCCACATCCGTGATATGAAGGCAGTAACTTACAACGCTGCCTGCCGCACTGCCTCGCCCGGGGCCTACGGGAATGTTCTGGCTTTTTGCGTATCCGATAAAATCCGAGACGATCAAAAAGTAGTCCACAAATCCCATGGTTTTTATTACATTCAGTTCGTATTCCAACTGTTTGTGGTATTCGGGGTTGTCCGGATAACGTTCGGTAAAGCCCGCCTCACAGAGCTTGGTCAGATATTCATAGCTGTCAGATTCTCCCTCCGGCAATGCGAATTTAGGGAGATGATATTTTCCAAAAACAAAATCAAAATGACATAGATCTGCAATCTTGCTGGTGTTGTCCGCAGCTTCGGGGTAAGAAGGAAACAAATTACGCATTTCCTCTTCCGATTTAATATAAAATTCATCGCTGGCAAATTTCATGCGTCCGGGGTCATCCACGGTCTTCCCTGTCTGTATGCACAGGAGAACATCCTGGTATTTTGCATCTTCTTTCTTTACGTAATGAGCATCGTTTGTCATTACGAGCGGGATGCCGATCTCCTCGTGAATCTGTGCGAGACCGGCTGAGACCTGCAGTTCTTCTTCTATGCCGTGATTTTGAATCTCAAGATAAAAACGGTCTTTTCCGAAAAGGGATGCCAGAGACAGCGCCTTCTGTTTGGCTTGCTCATAATTTCCGGAAAGAATCAACTGTGGAATGGCCCCCGCGATGCATCCAGAAAGGCAGATTAGACCTTCATGATGCTTTTCCAAAAGAGCCCAGTCGATTCTCGGCTTTATATAAAATCCCTTGGTGAAAGCTTCGGATACCAGGTAGCACAGATTTTTGTAGCCAAGTTCATTTTCGCACAGGAGTATTAAGTGCGAATAGTTGTTGTCTATTCCGTGTTCCTTGTCCTGCATGCCGCGGGGGGCAACGTAGACTTCGCAGCCGATGATTGGCTTGATGCCCTCCGCCAAACAAGCTTTGTAAAAAGCAACCGCGCCATACATTACGCCGTGGTCGGTGATGGCAAGAGAAGTCTGTCCCAGATCCTTGACGTGTTTTACCAGATCAGGAATACGGCATGCTCCGTCCAGCAAACTATATTCAGAATGCACATGAAGATGTACAAATGACATAAAAAAGTCCTTTCTTAACTGCTTTCTACAAAGAAGAGTCTGCTAAAAGCTGTGCAAGCTTATTCAGACGGTAATTCAGAGATGATTTGGAAACCGGAGGTATTGCCAGCCGCGCCAGTTCGGAAATGCTTGCTTCAGGATTCGTGATCCTCAGCAGAGCGGCCTCCTGCAGCTTGTCGGGAAGGTTTTCAAGTCCTATTTTGCGATCCAGTTCCCGAATCATATTCAGCTGCTCCTGTGCGGCGGAAACGATCTTATCGGCATTTGCCGAATCACAGTTTACCTTACGATTTATGGTGTTGCGCATACCCTTTTCCACTTTGGCGTTCATGACGTTCATTGCGGCGACCGGGGCTCCGATTGCCGTGAAAAAGTCTGCAATTGCTTCCGACTGCTTGAAATATACCAGATAACTTCCGGAACGGTTGGCCTCTTTGGGTGAAAAGCCGAGATTGAGAAGGATGGAGTAAGCTTCCCTGCTGACGCTGTAGTGAGCCGTAGAAAGTTCCAGATGGTAACTTTTCAAGGGGTCGGTAACGCTTCCTCCGGCAAGAAAAGCACCGCGGATAAACGCCAGTTTATAAGAGTCTTCCTCAAGGATGCCGTGATTGATGTGCAAAGATACAGCAGAACCGGCGTCAATATCAAAAGCGTTGAAAATATCCGAGATCTTTTCTGTATCGGTAATAAGAAAAGTTCTCTTTCCCGTTGCTTCCTGTGAAGGAGCAGCATCAAACGCAACACCAAATGCCCTCCAAAAAAGACGAGGAAGCTTTTGAACGAAAGCATTGCTTGAGGTAATGATCCTTATTTCGGAGGGAGAAAATGTGTTGCAATATAACAGAACGCCGTAAGCTTCTGCTACGGCGTAGCCTTTTTGTTCAGTTTTAGACTGGCATAGCTCAGCCTTTACTTCAGAAGCGAAAGACATAGAAACTCCTTCTGCTGCATAATGGTGTTATTTATCGATATCGCGATTGAAATTGACCGTGTTGATTCCTTTTTCGAGCAAATGAGAACGCAGGGCATGCGCAACCGCAACACTGCGGTGACGGCCGCCGGTGCACCCCACGGCAATATACAGCGAAAACTTGCCTTCCTCGATATATAGAGGAAGCAGAAAATCGATCAGATCATCCAGTTTTGAAATAAATTCTTTGGAAACATCGGAATTAAAAACGTAATCCTGCACATCCCTTTCAAGTCCGGTCTTTTTCCTGAGCTCATCCACATAATACGGATTGGGGAGAAAGCGAACATCAAAGACCAGGTCGGCATCCATCGGTATGCCGTACTTGTATCCGAAGGCGGTCACGTTTACGGTGATGCTTCTTCTTACACTGTCTCCGCCAAACAGAGCATAAATCCGTTGCTGCAGCTTTCCGAGCGTCAGACCGGAGCTGTTGATAATATAATCGGCTCGTGCGCGAATTGGCGTCAGCAGTTTATATTCCTGCTTTATGGCATCTTCCATGGTCATCCCGCTGCCGGCGGCAAGAGGATGCGGACGACGGGACTCTTTATATCGTTTGATAAGAGTCGGAATATCTGCATCCATGAACAGCACACGATAGGAGCAGCCCAACCCCTTCAGACCATCCAGCGTGTTGAAAAGATCTTCAAAACCGTCACGCTCGCGGATGTCCATAACAAGGGCAACCTTTTCGTAACGGTCCTGTGTTGCAAGACAAAGCTCTGCAAAACGCGGAATCAGTGCGACGGGCAGATTGTCGACACAGTAATAATTCAGATCTTCCAACACGTCCGCGGCACGGCTTTTTCCCGCGCCCGACATTCCGGAAATTATGAGAAATTCCATAAAGTACCTCTATATTTATTCTTCGCTTTCGGAATCCTCCGAGGCGTCTTCACCGGTCGGAACATTAATGTCTGTTTCATCTACAAGGACCATGTTTTTGGGATAGATTTTGATTTCAGGCTCAAGGCGAATGCCGGAGCTTTCGGCGACTGTCTTGCGAACATGCTCCATCAGTGCAACGATATCGTCATAAGAAGCGTTGTCTGCATTTACGACGAACCCCGAATGCTTTGCAGAGACCTGGGCACCGCCTATAGAAAATCCTTTAAGACCGGCTTCTTCAATCAGGGCGGCGGCATATCCGCCGACGGGACGTTTAAATGCACTGCCGGAAGACGGCATATCCAACGGCTGGCTGGTTCGACGCTTCTCATTCAAAGACTTCATTTTAGAAGAAATCTCTTTTTTATCTCCCTCGGGAAGCTGGAATACCGCGGAAAGAACAATGTAATGGCCGTCTTCAAATTTGCTGTGACGGTAAGCAAAATCACATTCCTCCGCGGGGATCTCATAAAGAGTCTGATCCGGAATATAGTAATAGACAACGCTTTGGATGAAATCTTTCAGCTCTCCCCCGTAAGCGCCTGCGTTCATAAGCACGCCGCCCCCGACGGAGCCGGGAATTCCGGAGGCAAATTCCAGACCGGACAGAGAATTTTCCTGAGCGAACTGGCTCAACTTAGACAGAGAAACACCGGCCTCCACGTAAATTGTGCCATCCGGCTGCTTCCAGATCTTTTGCAGCCGGTCAGTGGATATAACGAATATATTCAGTCCCTCATCCGGGATAATGATGTTTGTGCCGTTGCCGAGCATAAACGGGGAAATAGAGTTTTTCTTCAGGATGGCACAGATTTTGCTGAGGCTGAAAGAATCTCCCGGAGAAGCAAGCGCTCTAACGGGCCCGCCCACTTTCATGGAACAGTGCTTGGACATGGGTTCGTTTTCAAGCAGCGGCATATACGGGAATTCTTCTTTAATCTGTTCAATTGCAGCTTCTAAACTTTCTAGGTATGTCATAAAATATCTCCTGATAATGAAATTTAAACGTTTCCGGAATCAATAGCCTGATCTACAGACACGGCAAGAGTTTCCGCATCGTTATACCCAAGATTCTTTTGCCTGTTGTTCATGGCGGCAAGTTCAAGTATAACGGCAAGATTTCGCCCGGGGCGAACGGGGATCGTAATGGCCGGCAGCGTAACGCCGAGGATCTCTTCGGTTTCGTTGGTGAGGCCGAGGCGGTCATAGGCCTTTGAATCATCCCACGGTTCGAGCTTTATGATCAGCTCTATGGGGCAGCGCATCATAACAGAGCCGACACCGTAAATCTTTCGGATATTAACCACACCGATTCCGCGAAGCTCCATGTAATCCCGAATCAGTTCCGGCGGAGCACCGATCAGAGAGTCTCTTCCGATCTTCTTGATCTCGACGGCATCGTCTGCGATGAAACGGTGTCCGCGTTTTATCAATTCGAGAGCGGTTTCGGATTTGCCGACACCCGAATCTCCCATGATAAGCAGGCCTTCTCCGTGAACTTCCACCAGCACGCCGTGGACGGTTTTCCTCGGAGCCAGATGATTATGAAGAGATGCGATGGCGTCCGCCATAAAGTCAGAGGTATCTACATCTGTTGTAAATAGATTGCGGTCGTATTTTTCCGCCATTTCGACGCATTCGGGAAACGGAACCGCTCCGTGACAGATGACCAGAGCCATGATGTCAAACTTCATAAACTGTTCGAAACGAGCTCTTCTCTCCTCCGGAGATAAGGTGGCGAGATAGGTGCTTTCGACGCGCCCGATCGTCTGGATCCTCTTTGGATCGAAATAATCATAAAAGCCCGTAAGCTGAAGCGCAGGCCTGTTGATATCCGCAGTTTCAACCATCCGCACCTCATAATCCGCAGAGGTGTGTACAGCCACTAGCTGCTGCTCTTTGACAATCGTAGATAGCTTAACGGAATATTTACTGTTCATGCAAAGACTCTTCCTTATAAGTTATTATGTTAATATATTAAACATTATTTATTATTTTGGCAATAATTTTCATGCGTTATGCTTCATGGAAAAAGAAAAAATTTTCTTGCATTTAAAATTGCGGTCTGCTATTATATATAGGCTATTTGTAAAAGAACACAAGCAAGGAGGTGCTTCAAGATGGCAAAATGTCAGTTTTGTGATAAAGGAGTGACTTTTGGAATCAAAGTCAGCCACTCTCACAGACGTACCAATCGCACTTGGAAGCCTAACGTGAAGCGCGTCAAGGCCATTGTGGACGGAAAACCCCAGCATGTTTACGCCTGCACTCGCTGCCTGCGCAGCGGAAAGGTCACCCGCGCTGTGTAATTTAATAAAAATTACCCGAAAGAAGCCCGCTGTAAAAGCGGGCTTCTTTCGTTCTTGTAAAAAAATACATATTTTTCTTTTTTTTATAAAATTATTTTTATTAAAATCATTATTGCACAATTGTAGGTAACAAGGTAAAATCAATCCATAGGAGTCTTTTGGAAGTTATTTGCTTTATTGGGGTGATTGCATTGCAGCTTTTACAGGACCGTATTCTTAAAGACGGCATCATCAAACCAGGCGGAATACTGAAAGTCGATGGTTTTCTGAACCATCAAATAGATGCGCGCCTTCTGATGGATATGGCGGAAGAATTCAAAAGACTGTATGACGGAAATAATATCAATAAAATCCTAACGATAGAAGCATCGGGCATTGGACTGGCCTGTTTCACAGGCTATGTTTTGCAGTGCCCGATTTTGTTTGCAAAGAAAAGCAGAACCGCTAATATTTCCGACGATGTTTATGTAGAGGACATACCGTCCTTTACTCATAAAGTGACAAATCATGTTATGGTTTCCAAAGAATATCTGTCCGAGGAGGACCGCGTCCTCATTATAGATGATTTTCTTGCTACCGGGGCCGCCCTTGAGGGGCTAATCAAACTTACGGAGAAAGCAGGAGGAATTGTTGTTGGATGCGGAATAGCCGTAGAGAAAGTTTTTCAGGGCGGAGGCAATCGGATCCGGGAAAAAGGATATCGGGTAGAATCACTTGCCCGAATCTCATCGATGACAGACGATGGAAAGATCGAATTTGCGGAGAATGAGGACCGGTAAATAAATATAGCAGCGGGAGCTGTTGTATATAAATTAAATGGAGGATATAGAAATGAAGAAATTTCTTGCGTTGATTCTTGCACTGTGCATGGTCTTTGTGCTGTGTGCATGCGGAACTGCAGCTGTCACAGAGTCGACAACAGATGCGGAAGATGCCAGCGAAGAAGCTGCAGAAACTTCCGATCTCAAGATAGGTGTTATCCTTGTCGGCGATGAGACAGAAGGCTATACCTTAGCTCACATGGACGGCATTGAAGCTGCAAAAGAAGAGCTGGGTCTTTCGGACGATCAGGTCATTTATAAAAAATCAATTCCTGAATCATCTGAGTGCTACGATACTGCTGTTGAACTGATTGAAAACAATGGATGTTCTGCAATCTTCTCTAACAGCTATGGTCACCAGAACTTCATGGTTCAGGCTGCCGAAGAGTATCCCGATGTTACATTTGTTGCCATGACCGGCGACTTTGCGGCGATCTCCGGATGCGACAACTTCAAAAATGCATTTACAAGTGTATATGAGTCCCGCTACGTATCTGGCGTTGTTGCCGGAATGAAGCTTCAGGAAATGGATGATGCCGGCAAACTGACAGACGACAACTACAACGAAGACGGCAAGGTTAAAGTCGGATATGTTGGAGCATACAACTACGCAGAAGTCGTTTCCGGTTATACGGCTTTCTATCTTGGACTGATCAGCGTTTATCCGAATGCTGAAATGGAAGTTGACTATACAAATTCCTGGTTTGATGTTGATAAAGAAGCTGCCATGGCAGAGAAATTCGTTTCCGATGGCTGTGCAATCGTAAGCCAGCATGCAGACTCCACAGGCGCTCCTTCCGCATGCCAGAAGGCCTATGAGGACGGCACCGTTGTTTATGAAGTTGGATACAATGTCGATATGCTTGATGTTGCTCCCGACTCTGCACTGACTTCAGCATCCAATGTCTGGGCAGTTTACTACACCCATGCTTTCGAGTGCCTGCTCGAGGGCAAGGACCTCGAAACCGACTGGGCAAAAGGCTATGAGGAAGACGCAGTTAAGATCACTGATCTTGGCGATTCCTGCGCAGAAGGAACCAAAGAGAAAGTAGAAGAAGTTATTGCTGGAATCAAAGACGGCTCCATCAAAGTATTTGATACTTCTACCTTCACCGTATCGGAAGATAACATTGAACTTACTCTGGAAAAATCCGGAGCTGTCGTTGAGACAGACGAAGATGGACATATGACCAGCTGCAAGGAAGATCTGAGCTACTATGATTATTCCTCCGGCTCTCCCGAACTCGTATACGAGGGAGAAACTGTTGAAGCAGTGGAAGATGGTGCTTTTGTAGAGTCCGAGTTCCGCAGTGCTCCGTACTTCAATGTCCGTATCGACGGAATCACAGAGCTTTCCTAATCAGAATATTTTGGAAATAAAGTGAATAGAGAAGCCAGCCTGCTGGCTTCTCTATTTTGAATAATAGAAAAAAGCCCGATAATAACAAAAAAAGAAACAAGAAGTAGAGATTTGCCGTAAAAGAAAGTCCAGCCGATTGACCGGACTGTCTTTTGCGACAAACGCATTTATTTAAGAAAAAGTGGTGATAACTTTGGAAGAAAAGAAAAACAGCCAAGTCGTTGTGAAAATGAGGGACATTACAAAAACATTCGGCCCGATCACTGCGAATGATAAATGCTGGCTTGATATTTACAAAGGGGAGATTCTGGCGCTGCTGGGAGAGAACGGCAGCGGAAAGACCACATTAATGAATATGCTGGCAGGAATCTACTATCCTGATGCGGGACAGATCTTTGTAAATGATGAAGAAGTTACGATCCGATCTCCGAAAGATGCCTTTGATCTCGGAATAGGAATGATTCATCAGCATTTCAAACTGGTGGATGTTCTTACGGCCACCGAGAACATCATTCTCGGACTTAACGAACCCGGAAAATTGGATCTTAAAGCCGCAAGTCAGAAAATAAGGGAGATCTGCGAGACCTATGGTTTCGAAGTAAATCCTGATCAGAAGATCTTTGATATGTCGGTTTCACAGAAACAGACTGTGGAAATCGTAAAAGTTCTGTACAGAGGAGCAGATATCCTTATTCTTGACGAACCTACCGCGGTGCTGACACCGCAGGAAACCGATAAGCTGTTTGCCGTGCTGAGAAATATGAGAGACATGGGCAAGGCCGTTGTCATCATTACTCATAAACTGCATGAAGTTCTTGACGTTTCGGACAGGGTGGCAGTTTTAAGAAAAGGTTCTTTCGTCGGCGACATGAAGACCAAGGATACAAATGTGGGAGAAATGACCAACATGATGGTCGGCCGCCCCGTTACCCTGAACATAGACCGTAAAAAAACGGAGAACTGCGTGCCGAGACTGAAAGTAGAAAATCTGTCGGTAATCGATGAAGACGGGATCCAGAAGCTGGACAACGTAAGTTTTACCGCAATGACGGGCGAGATCTTAGGAATTGCGGGCATATCGGGATGCGGACAGAAAGAGCTGCTGGAGGCCATTGCGGGACTCCAGACCGTGCAAAGCGGATCGGTAACCTATGTGGAAGACGACGGATCAGATGAAAATCTGATAGGAAAAGATCCTCTGGAAATCGCCAAGATGGGCGTCACGCTTTCCTTTGTGCCGGAAGACCGGCTTGGAATGGGTCTGGTGGGAAATATGGATCTTACGGACAATATGATGCTCAGATCCTTCCGAAGAGGGAAATCGATCTTCACAGACCGGAAGTCACCGAAAAAACTTGCCACGAATGTGGTGGACGAACTGGAAGTTGTTACACCCAGTGTAAGTACTCCGGTGCGACGCCTGTCCGGAGGAAATGTCCAAAAAGTGCTTGTGGGAAGAGAAATTGCGGAAACACCGACCGTTTTACTTACGGCATACGCAGTCAGAGGCCTGGACATCAACTCCTCCTACACTATTTATGACCTGTTAAATAAGCAGAAAGAAAACGGCGTTGCGGTTATTTATGTAGGTGAAGACCTGGATGTTTTGGTAGAGCTTTGTGACAGAATCATGGTTCTGTGCGGAGGGAAAGTCAACGGAATCGTCGATGGCAGAACTACAACCAAGGAAGAAATCGGACTGCTGATGACGAACCTGAAAGCGGGAGGTGACGCGATTGAATAATACGAACAATATCCGGAAAAAAGCGGCAAAAGAACCTCTGGTAAGAATAGTCAAAAGAGACGGAGTGTCACTTTGGCAGTCGGCTGGGGTTCGAGTGGCTGCTGTCATTCTTGCGTTGATTGTCAATGCCATATTTATTTACAGCGTCACAGGTCTAAATCCTCTGGAAGTATATAAAACCATGTGGGAAGGAACTTTTCAGTCCAAATACAACTTTTTTACGACATTAAGAGATACGGCAATGCTTCTGTGCATAGGAATTGCGCTTGCTCCGGCATTTAAAATGAAGTTCTGGAACATAGGAGGAGAAGGTCAGGTCCTGATGGGGGCTCTTGCAACGGCCCTGGTGATGATTTATCTCTGCAATTACCTTCCGAACTGGCTGCTTATTATAGTTATGTTTGTGGCAGCGGTCATTGCCGGTGGTATCTGGGGGCTGATTCCCGCTTATTTCAAAGCAAAGTACAATACAAATGAGACGCTTTTTACGCTGATGATGAATTATCTGGCCATTAATCTGGTGGATTGTCTTACAAATATTTGGCGCGGTGCAAAATCCTCCATGGGAACGATCAATACCTCTACTCATGCGGGATGGTTTCCAAAGCTGCTGGGATACCGATTCACGATCAACATTATCATAGTTGCCATTCTTGCAATATTGATCTATATGTATTTGCGCTATACGAAGCATGGCTATGAGATCGCAGTTATCGGAGAATCTGAAAATACGGCAAAATATATAGGAATCAATGTTAAAAAAGCTATTCTGAGAACAATGCTTTTATCCGGCGCCATCTGCGGCATTGCGGGATTTATTACGGTTGCAGGAAAAAATATGACGCTGTCGACTTCTACAGCCGGAGGATACGGCTTTACAGCAATCATTGTTACATGGCTTGCTCATTTCAATACCGGGTTTATGGCATTGATATCGTTCCTGCTTATTTTCCTAGAAAAAGGATCCACACAGATCGCTTCCGCCTATTCAGCATTAAACGATTATGCAGCATCGATTGTAACGGGAGTGATATTGTTCTTTATCCTTGGATCGGAGTTCTTTATAAATTACAAACTGGTGTTTAAAAGGAAAGCTACGAAAGGCGGTGAGCAGACATGACAACATTAATAGCCTGGATCAATCGTGCAGTTTGGTTTGGTACCGTAATCATGTTCGGCTCAACCGGAGAAATTATTACAGAACGATCCGGCAACTTAAATCTGGGTGTTCCGGGAATCATGATGCTGGGCGGCTTCGCGGGTTTTGCAGGAGCTTATTACTATGAGAATGGTGTTGAAAATCCCTCGGTGGCAATGGTCATCCTCATAGCTCTGCTATGCGGATTTATTGCTGCGGCAATAGGCGGAGCGATTTACAGCCTTCTTACGATCACATTGAGAGCAAACCAGAATGTAACAGGTCTTGCCTTGACGATTTTCGGCGCAGGTGTGGCAAACTTCTTCGGTGTTCTCGTGCTCAATGGCGGAACCTCCGTGAAAGCGACTTTCTCTCATGGTGTGTTTACAGCAAAGATCCCTGGATTGAGTGATCTTGGGGCGATAGGTCAGATTTTCTTCTCATATGGATTTATGGTGTATCTTGCAATTGTTGTTGCATTGGTCATAAACCATATCATCTATAAAACACGAGTAGGACTGAATCTGAGGGCAGTCGGCGAAAACCCGGCAACAGCGGATGCCGCGGGAATCAATGTAACGAAATATAAATATCTAGCCACCTGCATCGGCGCAGGAATCACAGGTCTCGGCGGAGTTTATTACATCATGGATTACGGATATGGAACATGGTCCACGGCTAACTCAATTGAGTCGCTCGGCTGGCTGGCAGTTGCGCTTGTAATCTTTGCAGTGTGGAAACCCAAAAATATTATCTGGGGTGCATATATCTTCGGAATGTTTTATTGGCTCTATAATTATTTGCCAAAACTTTTGGGCTTTTCGTTGCCAAACTATGCAGTTCAGTTAACACAGATGGTTCCCTATATCGTGACGATCCTGGTTTTGATTTTTGTCAGTACAAAGAAAAACAGAGAAAATCGAGGCCCTGCTGCCTTGGGACTTTCTTATTTCAGAGAAGAAAGATAGAAAAAAGACAACAAAAAAGCTTCGGATATTAATCCGAAGCTTTTTTATATTTGCAGAAACAATACCGGATATCGCCTTCGCACTGCCACTCCCCTGCCTGAACACATAACCAGTCTTCCGACTGATCCAGATTTGGGAAAAATGTATCCGAGCGAGGCGCACGATCGATCTTGGTGACATAAATTTCTTCAAGATAAGGAAAAAATTCATTGTAAACACTGGCGCCGCCCACCACAAAACAATCCGGAAAGCGGGAACATACAGCCAATGCGTCTTTAACAGAGTGAACTACGGTTGCATTATGAATATCCAAATCCTTTTTCGTCAACACAATATTATGACGATTAACCAGCGGCTTTCCTTCCGGGAAGTCTTCCAGAGTTTTCCTTCCGACAAGAATCACCGAGTCGATTGTCAAAATTTGGAAATTACGTCGATCGGCTTTTATCACCAAGGGCTGAGTTCCGTTACAGCCGATTCCCCAGTCGGAATACACGGCGACAACTGCTTTAATCAATGCTTTTCCGGAATGAGTACCGTTTTACCGCCCATATAAGGCTGAAGCACAGCCGGGATATCGACAGAACCGTCTTCATGCAGGTGATTTTCCAAAAATGCAATCAGCATACGCGGGGGTGCAACAACGGTATTATTCAAGGTATGAGGCAGGTAGGTTTTTCCGTCTTCACCCTTGACTCTCATTCTCAAGCGACGCGCCTGCGCATCGCCAAGGTTGGAACAGGAGCAAACTTCAAAATATTTTTGCTGGCGGGGACTCCAAGCTTCTATATCACAGCTCTTCACCTTCAGGTCCGCCAGATCTCCGGAGCAGCATTCGAGCTGACGTACGGGGATTTCCATATTGAGGAACAGTTCTACGGACAGCTTCCACATTTTTTCATACCAATCCATGGATTCTTCCGGTTTGCAGATGACGATCATTTCCTGCTTTTCGAACTGATGTATACGATAAATGCCGCGCTCTTCGATTCCGTGAGCGCCTTTTTCTTTACGGAAGCAGGGAGAATAACTGGTAAGGGTCTTTGGAAGCTCGTTCTCAGGAAGGACCTGATCGATAAATCTTCCAATCATGGAATGCTCTGATGTGCCGATCAGATAAAGGTCTTCCCCTTCGATCTTATACATCATGGAGTCCATTTCGGAAAAACTCATGACACCGGTAACGACGCTGGAGCGGATCATAAACGGAGGAATGCAGTACGTAAAGCCCTTGTCGATCATGAAATCGCGGGCGTAGGCAATAACTGCTTCATGGAGTCGGGCAATGTCACCGAGAAGATAATAAAAGCCATTACCTGCTACCCGGCCTGCGGCATCCATGTCAATACCGTTGAAACTCTGCATAATATCTGTATGGTATGGAATCTCAAAATCGGGAACACGGGGTTCACCAAATCGCTGAACCTCCACATTATGAGAATCATCGGGACCAATCGGCACACTGGGATCGATCATCTGCGGAATGGTCATCATAATGTTTGTGATCTTTTCTTTGAGCTCTTCCTCGCTTTTTTCAAGCTCGGCAAGCCGTTCTGCATTGGCAGTTACCTGCTGTTTGATGGCTTCGGCTTCTTCTTTCTTTGAAGGATCTGCTTTTGCCTGCCCCATTAAAACACCGATCTGTTTAGACAGCGAATTTCGAGAGGCGCGCAAATTGCTTGCCTCTGTGATCGCGCTGCGGTATTCCTTATCTAATTCGATGACTTCATCGACCAATTCAAGCTTGCTGTCCTGAAACTTCTTTTTTATATTCTCTTTAACAAGCTCGGGGTTTTCCCGTACGAATTTAATGTCTAACATTGGATTGCACCTCTTATTTAGAATAGTTTATAGATTAATTGTTTTCTTTTCCGAAATCTTTTCCCATAGTATATAAAGCTTTGATAAGTCGCTCTCTATCGTCATCGCTATAATATTCCAGCTCGATTTTTCCAGTACGCTTTTTCTGAATAATTGTACATTTTCTCGAGAGAGCGGCCGTTAGATTCTTGCTTTCTTCCTCTGCGTAGTCTATAGCATATTCATTGGACTCTTTACTGATAGAGCGGGTTTCTGATTTTTTAAGATAAGACTTCACCAGTTTCTCGGCGCTTCTTACCGACATGTTGTTCGTTATCATTTTTGTTGCGAGAGTTACCTGCGCTTCCGGATCGGAAACCGCAGCTAATGTCCGGCCATGTCCGGATGACAAGCTGCCGTCCTGAATAAGGTCAAGTACTTCGGGACACAGATTCAGAAGCCGGAGAGAGTTTGCTATGACTGGGCGAGACTTTCCAATTGCGGAGGCAATCTGCTCCTGGGTGAGATCATACTCATCCATTAATGCCTGGTATCCGCGAGCTTCTTCAACAGGATTGAGATCCTCGCGCTGGAGATTTTCTACTAAGGCGATTTCTGCAACGGTCCGATCATCAGCTTCCAATATCCTTACTGGTACAGACTCTAAATCCGCAAGTTTAGCCGCCCGCCATCTCCGTTCGCCGGCAATAATTTGGTAATATCCGTTATCTAGCTGCCGAACGGTAATTGGCTGTATTATACCGTACTGCTTTATAGACTCGGATAATTCCTCGAGCGCCTCTTGCTCAAATGTGTTTCTGGGTTGATCCTGACGCGGTTCGACCTTGCTTATTGGTAAAGTCAGAGTTTCAGAGGTGTTTTCAGTTGATATGTCTTCACCAAAAAGGGCGTCAAGCCCAGTACCAAGACTTCGTTTCTTTGTCACCATAGATTATAAGTCCTCCTCCTCAATCTCTTTTTGCTTTTCTAAAAACTCATCTGCAAGTCTGGTATATGCCCGGCAGCCTTTGTTCCATTTGTCGTAGGCAATTCCGGGCTTTCCAAAACTGGGAGCCTCGGCAAGTTTTATACTTCTTGGGATGTTGTTTGTATACATCAGACCTTCAAAATATTTTTTGATTTCCCAGGCAACCTGCTGTGACAGGTTCTTTCTTGGGTCATACATAGTGAGCAAAATACCTTCCAGTTTCAGGTCCGGATTCAGTTTTTTGTTGCATAATTTGATAGTAGTTGTTAAATCTGCGATGCCTTCCATTGCATAATATTCGCACTGCATTGGGATGAGAATGGTATCGCTTGCAGTAAATGCGATAATTGAAAGAAGTTCTAGAGAAGGCGGGCAATCGATAAATATAAAATCATAATTCTCTTTGATGGTTTCAAGAGCTTTTTTTAAAATAAATTCTTTTTCTGGAATGTCAACCAGCTCCACAGATACGGCTGAAAGATCCATATTTGAGGGAATTACGTCTCCATAATCCGTGTGCACAATACAATCATTAATTTCCGCCTGCCCGATAAGCAACGAATAAACATTAGGAAGAGTATCCTTTTTTATTCCGAAACCGGTTGTGCAGTTACCCTGTGGATCGGCATCAATTACCAAAACCCGCTGCCCTTTTCTGTACAAGGCAGCAGCTAGGTTTACACAGGTAGTAGTTTTGCCAACACCGCCCTTCTGATTGGCTATAGATATCGTTTTTGACATAAAATCACCCCAATGCAAGCATTATATCAGTTGTATACTGTATCTTCAATAAAATAAATGTTTCACGTGAAACATTTGGTTTTTAATAAAAACCATCGCACATATATAAGAAATGTATTTTTCTAATGACCTTAAACCCACAATCTGGATGTTTCACGTGAAACAATCCCCAAAAAGGAGTGATAAAATGATAATGCCGAAGCAAAGTCAAGCCCAAAAGAAAAAGCACGCTCAACGTTAACATAATACAGCAAAACGGAGAGACAATCAACCCGGGTAAAGGAATAAAAAAAGAAATATATGAAAATCAAAACATAAAAATAAATCAAAGATTTGCGCAGGAATCATTGAAAAAGTTTATTTCATAGTTTAATGATAAATTCAATTCGCTATGGATATATTTGTGCCTTAAGTATTTGCGAGTATATATGGAAATTAAAAGAAAAAAGAAAAAGCTAAATTATACAAACCACCTAAACGATAGAAGGCATTATATGTTACAAAAATTCAGATCATATAAAAGATGAAAGTAAATACCTCCGGAATAAATTAAGTGTATGAAAATGAGTTATTTAAAAAACATAATATGCTTAAAGTTAAATTTTCAATTTGCAAATTAAAAATCGAAACAAAAACATTAAATATACAAATTTTCCAGAAAGATCAGAAATGATGAAACGGAAAACGTTAAATAAATAACACAAAAACACTTGTTAAATTTCTTGTTTTGCTTTGTCCAAAATTTTAATTTGAAATTTTGATTATATTCTTTGAAACAAAAAATCGATGTGTGCAAAAAATCAAAAGCCAAAAATTTATTTTTAGAATGTTTCACGTGAAACAATACCGATGCGTTAAAAAATTAACGAAACAAGCGTGAGCTATTCCTCTTTAATATTTGTATGAATGTATGCTAAAGGCTAACTGGGAACTACGAATATGAACTAATATATATAGTATTATAATTACATAAAAACACTATATATTGATAACTAAATCAATAAAAATAATTTCCTTATTTTTTCCTTAAAAAAAGCTTGATTTTTAGAATCTATGATGTTAAAATCTTTAAACGCAAGTTTGCAGTATATATGATTTTATAGGAGGAGGTGCATTGAAGCATGCCCAATATTAAATCTGCAAAGAAAAGAGACGCAAAATCCAAAGAGCTGAGAGCTAAGAACAGAGCAGAAAAGACCAAACTGAAAACAGTACTGAAAAAGTTTGATGCTGCTGTTGCAGAAGGAAATAAAGAGGCAGCCGTTGAGTCCTATAAAACTGCTGTAAAGACTGTTGATAGAGCTTCTACAAAGGGATTGATTCACAGCAATAATGCGGCACATAAAAAGTCTTCTATGGCTAAAAAGCTGAACGAATTAGCTTAAATTATAATCCGGAACGTAATTTGTAGTACGTTCCGGTTTAAATTTATCTTATCTATAAAGTTAGTTGACTATTAAAAACCAACGTGCTATAATTTTAAAGCGCTTCAGAAAGAATGAATATCGCGGGGTAGAGCAGTTGGTAGCTCGTCGGGCTCATAACCCGGAGGTCGGTGGTTCAAGTCCGCCCCCCGCAACCAAAAAAAGAAACCGTCGTTTAGACGGTTTCTTTTTTATTTTTCCAGGAAACGAGCAATTCTCTGATCCAGAAACTTTTTGCAGAAAATAAAAGCTAATAATCCGGCGATTATTCCTACGATAATTCCGGCCAGAACATCTGATGGATAATGGACATACAAATAAAGCCTTGAGAAACAGATCAAAATAGCGAGAATCAGAAAGATCCAGGAAGTTTTGTCTTTTCGAAACGTCATTGCAGAAACGGCTGCAAAAGATGCTGCGGAGTGGCCCGACGGGAAAGAGAAGTCGGTTGGCGCTTTAATAAGTAATTGTATGCTGGTATTAATTTCATACGGGCGTATACGTGCAACAACAGGCTTCAAAATACCGTTGCAAACGACTACATCTATGATCAGAGCAACAGCCATTGTGATTCCGACCCGTCGCTTTGAAGGAATCAGGATAAAAACTACCGTCAGAAGGATCCAGAAAATACCTGCATTTCCAAGTGTGGTAATATAAGGCATGATAAAATCAAGTGCGGGACAGGTGAGATGAGTGTGTATGTAATTTAGAATCGTAAAATCTAAAGTGGTTATGGCATTCATCACAAGCTCCTTTTATTCTTCAGTGTCTAGAGTTTTCTTTAGTGTAGACTGCACTGCCATCAGGTATTCCTCACTGGTAGAAGGAAATACTTCACGGTCCATCATTATTGCAATATCTCCGGTCATAATCCCATTGTCAATGACTTCCAGGCAGGCAGATTCAAGGCAATCTGCAAAATGAATCAAATCTTGATTCGCATCAAAGATTCCACGCTGCCGCAATGCACCGGACCAGGCGAAGATGGTAGCTACGGGGTTCGATGAGGGCTGTTCGCCGCTAAGATATCGTCTGTAATGCCGAGTGATTGTACCATGTGCTGCCTCAAATTCAAAGTTTCCGTCAGGGGAAACCAGTACAGATTTCATCATAGCCAGAGAACCAAACGCCGACGAGACCATGTCACTCATGACATCACCGTCATAATTTTTACATGCCCAGACAAATCCGCCCTTGGAGCGCATGACTCTGGCGATAGCATCGTCGATTAAAGTATATGCATAACGTATCCCGGCGTCATCGAACAAAGCCTTATATTGATTATCGTACATATCCTGAAAGATATCTCTGAAAACACCGTCATATTTCTTGGAAATAGTGTCTTTGGCTGCAAACCACAGATCCTGCTTGTTTGACAGTGCATATTCAAAACAGGCTTTTGCAAAAGACTGAATCGAAGAATCCTTGTTGAAGAGTCCCTGAACGACACCGTCGCATTCGAAGTCATAAATTTTTTCATGGGCCTCTGTGCCGTCTTCGTTCTTTATCAGCAACTCCACAGAACTTCCTTTGGGAATACGTACGTCCGCGGCCTTATAGATGTCGCCGTAAGCATGTCTTGCAATCGTGATAGGTGCTTCCCAGGTGCGTACGTATGGGGTGATTCCGGGAACGATAATGGGGGTACGGAAAACGGTTCCGTCTAATGCAGCGCGGATTGTACCGTTGGGGCTTTTATACATCTTTTTCAGATGATATTCTTCCATCCTGGCATCGTTGGGTGTGATGGTAGCGCATTTAACCCCGACATGATATTTCTTGATAGCTTCTGCTGCCTCAAGAGTGATTTGGTCTTCTGTTTGATCCCTGTTTACAAGGCCGAGGTCAAAATACTCTGTTTTAAGATCGATAAAAGGAAGGATCAAATGCTCTTTGATCATCTGCCATAGTATCCGAGTCATTTCATCTCCGTCCATTTCTACAATAGGGACGAGCATTTTAATTTTATCCATAGAACCCAACCTCTTTATCTCTCAAGTTATTTAATTTCATAGGAAAGATGCTGATAAGATTGCATCTTTAATTAATACAGAATAATAAAATACAAAAGCAATTATTGCATACATATATTAAAAATTCAAGGAATTGCAATTTTTTTGTCAAAACCTTGCATAATGCGACAAAAGCAAAACAATATATCAAAATTATTTCGGGAAAAATGCAATTGACAATTTAAAACTTGCAAAATAGTGAAAAGATGTTATGATTGTTCTATCGCAAAACAAGGAAGGAAACAGCATGGATATCATAACAGCCAATAATCATCTTGTAGAAAATCTGGCCAATCTGAATTCGGAGATACTGTCGTCTTATCAAGTAGATGATGACGTCTCTTATGTAGATATAAAGAGAGGACTCAGAAACGAAGACGGGACAGGCGTACTTATTGGAGTTACGGGAATCGGCAGCGTACAGGGCTACTCCGTAATAGACGGAGAACGAATTCCCATGCCCGGCAAACTGTACTACAGAGGTATCAGCTTAACTGATATTGTAGAAGCCCACCTGAGAGCGGGCACCTTCGGTTATGAAGAAGTCGTTTATCTGCTGCTGATGGGAAAACTTCCAAATCAAGAACAGTTCGGTAAATTTAAAGATCTGCTGGCGGAAGCAAGGACACTACCGGCAAATTTCATAGAGGATGTTTTATTTAAAGCACCCGCATCGAACCTTATGAACCAGCTAGCAAGAGGAATTCTGGCTCTTTACTCTTATGATCCCTATCCGGATGATATTTCACCGGAAAATATTTTAAGACAATCTCTGGATGTCGTAGCCAAAATGCCGCTTATTGTAGCGAATTCCTATGCGGTAATGAGGCATTATCTTAAGGGAGAATCTCTGTACATTCACTATCCTGAACCGGAACTGTCTTTAGCGGAAAATTTCTTAAGAATGATACGCGAGAACACAGCGTATACGGCAGAAGAGGCGAGAGTCCTTGATATGATGCTGATGATCCATGCGGATCACGGCGGCGGAAACAACTCAACTTTCACATGCCGGTCCGTATCTTCCACCGGTTCGGATACTTATAGCGCTATTGCGGCAGCTATCGGCTCGCTGAAAGGTCCGCTCCATGGCGGTGCGAATGCCAAGGTCATGGAAATGTTCTGCGGCGTCAAAGAGGAAATGGACGATTATCGGGATGATAACGAACTGAGAAAATATTTGGAAGCGCTGCTCGACGGCAGATGCGGAGACCGATCCGGAAAGATATACGGATTGGGACACGCGGTTTATACAATGTCGGATCCGCGAGCGGTTCTTATCAAAAAATATGCCGGGACACTGGCGGAGAGCAAAGACCGTATGGAAGATCTGGAGCTGATGGAGAGGATCGAAAAGATCGGAAGTCAGGTAATTATGGAGCGAAAGAAAAGAGATTTTCCGATCTGTGCCAATGTGGATATGTATTCTGGATTAGTGTACAGCATGCTGGATATTCCAGTCGATCTCTACACCCCGCTGTTTTCCATTGCACGTTGTGCGGGCTGGTGTGCCCATCGCATGGAGGAAGTAATAAGCGGCAAGAGAATTATGCGCCCGGCCTATCGAGCGGCTCAGAAAAAACAGGAATATGTTCCGCTGTCACAGCGGTAAGGAAGACCGGCTCTGAAACAGAGCCGGTCTTTTGTCATCAGATGTGCCTGGAAGTATGAGAAAAAATTTTGCCGACTTTGGGAGCAGGGAAAAAATATAATTGTATTTAGCGAAGTAGAGTGATAGAATATTAAACATATTTTCTATCCAACTAGTTCAAGGAGGCAAAAGCAGAATGAAATTAGAAATGTCGAATCGAATCATGAAGCCAGATTTCCAGGGAGAGTTTACTTCTTCCATACTAAGTGCTGCCGCCTCTCCGGATATTATTTCTTTTGCAGGCGGACTTCCCAATCCGATCTCTTTCCCCGTAAAGGAAATGGAAGTTGCAGTTCAGAAGGTATTAGAGGAGAATGGTATCAAAGCGCTTCAGTACAGCAATACTCCCGGCTATCCTCAGCTAAGAGAGTTTATTGCAAAAAGATATGAAACACTGGGTATTACCGGTGTTGAAGCCGATGATATTATCATTACCAACGGTTCTCAGCAGGCACTGGAAATGATGTCTGCCGTTATGCTTAATCCAGGAGACGAGATCGTTGTCGAAGATCCGACCTATCTGGTCGCACTGCAGTCATTCCATCTTTTTGATCCCAAGGTGCTTGTAGTGCCGCTTAATGAAGACGGTATTGATTGTGATCAGCTGGAAAAAGTTCTTGATGAACACAATCCCAAATTCATGTATATTATCCCGAACTTCCAGAACCCGACAGGACTCACTTACTCCACAGAAGTAAGAGAGAAAGCAGCAGAAATCCTTAAGAAACATGAAAACATGATCGTGCTGGAAGATAATCCGTACACGGAGCTGAGATTTACCGGGACGGCCGGAAAGTCTTTCGGTTACTATCTGGGCGAGCAGTGCTGCCTGCTCGGAACCTTCTCCAAGATCATTTCACCGGGCATGAGAATCGGCTGGATCTGTGTTCGCAATAAGGAACTGAGAGAAAAACTGCTCAGCTACAAGATGACAGCAGACCTTCATACCAACATCTTCTGTCAGATGGTGCTGGCACAGTATCTGCAGGATAATGATCTGGATGAACATATTGAAGCAACAAAGAAACTGTACAAGCAGAAATCAGATTTCATGATCGAATGCCTCGAAAAATATCTTCCTTCCGAAGTGACATTCACACATCCGGAAGGCGGTATGTTCATGTGGGCAACGATGCCTGAAGGCGTCAAAGCAGTCGACGTTTATTATGCAGCGATTGAAAAGGGCGTTGCCGTTTGTCCAGGAGACCCGTTTTATGAGTATCAGCGCGATGTCAGAACGATGAGAATCAACTATTCAAGCTGCTCGGATGAGCAGATTGAAAAAGGCGTGAAGCTTTTGGCGGAAGCAATCAATGAGTCCATCAACAAGTAAACAGCATATCCAATAAAAGAGCAGCGAAATGACAAAGTTCATTTCGCTGTTTTCTATTTGTAAAGAGGACCGTTAGAGTTGTTGAGAGCGAATTCATTTGATACAATTATTCTAACGATTTATTAAACCGACTTTGAGAACGAAGAGGGAAATATGTTGCGATTGTATAAAGGACCTGCGGGGGCAGGAAAGACCCGTGAGGTCATGAAGGAAATCAAAAATGCGGTCGTCGGACAAAGTGACGGCCGGTATATTTTGTCGGTCCCGGAAAATTTCAGCCACGAAGCAGATCGGGAACTTTGCCTTGTCTGCGGGAACCAGGTATCGCTTTATGCGGAGGTTCTTTCTTTGGAATATATGGCGAAAAAGATGCTGGCAAAAGATGCCGGGGCAAAACCAATGCTTGATCAGGGCGGGCGGATCCTGTGTATGTCTCTTGCGCTGGAAGCGGTTTATCCCAAACTGAAGGTGTATGGGACAGCAAGAAAGAATCCGGAAAGTCAGAGGCTTCTGATAAAAGAGCTGGATGAGATTAAAGCCTCCTGCATCGATGTTGAAATGCTGCTTTCCGCTGCCAGACGCTGCGAAGATGCGCTGTCGTACAAATTAGAAGACTTGGCGAGCATTATGGAAGCTTACGATACCATTGTGGAAAACGGACACCTTGACCCCGCCGACAGCCTTTCAAAATTCGCAGATGCGATTCCAGACAGTGAAATCGATGCCTCCTACTCTATCTATCTGGATGGCTACAGCAGCTTTACCATGCAGGAACTTAGTGTGATTGAGGCACTGATGAAAACGGGAGCGCTTGTCACGGTATGTCTGAATACCGAAGAAGAGTCGGACAGTGAAATTTTTGAAATGAGCAGGATCACCGAGGCAAGACTGAAACGGCGCGCAGAGCATGCCGAAGTGCCAGTAGAAGAGCGGTACTTTGAGGAAATCGACCGGTCTTCGCCTTTGAGATATTATTGCGATAACGTGTTTACCTATAGGACAGATCGGCAGAATGACAATGGAACGATTTCACTTTACAGTGCGTCTTCCCTCCAGGAGGAATGCGAATTTGCCGCAGCGAAGTGCATTCAGCTCGTAGAGGAGACAGGATGCCGTTGGAGAGACATTGGTATCGCAGTACGCGGTTTTGACGATTATAGGGTCGTTATGGACAGTATGTTTAGCCACTATGATGTTCCGCTGTTCATGTCCAGAAGAACCGATCTGTTTTCGAGATCTCTGCCGGCGTTGATTCGAGGTGCCTATGAAATAATAAGCAGCGGCTGGGATTCAGAGGAGATCCTGGCGTTCCTCAGAACCGGCCTTGCAGGAATAAACCAGGAGCAGATCGACATGCTGGAAAGCTATGTCCAGACCTGGGGGATTCAGGGATCGGCATGGAAAGCGGATGAGCCATGGCTACGACATCCGAAAGGATACGGAAAAGAATTTTCCGAAGAGATCCGTGCGGAACTTGAAGAAATCAAGGAACTGAAAAATGCGGTGATCTGTCCGCTTTCTCATTTTGATGACAGCAGTTTGGCGGCGAAGGATACTCATCATCAGGCGATGGCGCTGGTAGAGTTTCTTGAAGAGATTGATCTTCAGCACACGCTGCAAAAACGTGCAGAGATACTCAGAGAAAATCATCATGAAGCAATCGCCGCAGAATATGAGCAGCTGTGGGGGCTCCTTCTTTCTGCCATTCAACAGATGGTCGCACTTCTCGGAGAAGTGCTTATGGACAGAAACCTTTTTTCAAAACTGCTTCTTCAGGTACTTTCGCAGTATGATATTGGAACGATTCCAGTCTCTCTGGATAATGTTTCTGCTGGAGATTTTGACAGGATGAGAAAACGTCATTTAAAACATCTGATCATCCTGGGGGCGTCTGAGAAACGGCTTCCAAAATATTCGGACGAAGGAAAGATTTTCTCTGATAACGAGATTCAAAAGCTGCACCAGATCGATCTCGAACTGGGTGGGCCGGAAAGCACCTGGCTGTGGAGAGAATTTGCGACAATCTATAATACGATCACGCTGCCGGAAGAGACCTTGACAATGACTTATTCCGTGGGGGAAGACGGAGAACCGCAGCGACCTTCGATTCTGATAAACAGGGCAAGAGGTATTTTCGGTATAGATATCAATAAAATCAACATCGATGAAGTTCGTTCTTATGCTTCCGGTCCGGTAGTGGAACTGGCGGCACGCAGTCTGCGAGACTCCACTCCTTATGCCGCTGCAGCAGGGGAATATCTGAAAGAAAAAAATCAGGACAGCTATAGCAGGATCATGAAAGCGCACGATTACAAGAGAGGCGAACTGTCGGAAACATCGATTCAGCAGCTTTACGGCAAAAACATTCGGCTGTCGCCAACGAGAATCGATCGACTTTCAGGATGCCGGTTTGCGTTCTTTATGCAGTTCGGATTGAGGGTAGAAAAAAGAAGACCGGCGGGCATCACCCCTCCGGAAATCGGAACCTTTATGCATTATGTTCTTCAGAAGACTGCGAGTGAGGTGCGCGACAAAGGCGGCTTTTCTTCCGTGGACAACGATCAGCTGTACCGAATCACGGAACACCACATCAAGGACTATATTCATGAAGTCCTCGGAGATTACTCCGGACAGACCAATCGTTTCAAATATTTGTTTAAACGTCTGGCACAGGATGTGCATCAGGTCGTTTCCGATATGGCGGATGAACTCAAAAGATCTAAATTTGAGCCTTTGGATTTCGAGCTGGAATTCGGCAGTGACAGCCGAATTCCCAGTATTGAACTGAAGGGGGAGACTGTTCGACTGACGGGTATTGCGGATCGCATCGACGGCTGGATTCATGACGGAAAGCTGTATATTCGGGTTATCGATTACAAAACGGGGACCAAAAAGTTCAGTTTGTCCGATGTGTGGTACGGTATGAATCTTCAGATGTTGCTTTATCTGTATGTCCTGCAGGAATACGGGGAGCAGATCTATGATAAAAAAGTGATTCCGGCTGGGGTGCTTTATGTTCCTGCAAAGAATGTAATACTGAGTTCCAACAAGGATCTAAGCGATGAAGAGATCCACGAGAAACTGGCAGGAGAACTGAAGAGAAGCGGACTGATTCTGGATGATGAAGATGTTATTTCAGCAATGGAAGAAGGCGAATATCCGCGCTATATCCCCGTGAAATTCAAATCGGGAGTTCCCTCCGGAGATTCGCTTGCAAGTATGGAACACCTTCAGGATTTGTCCCGGCATATTCAGAAAACACTCCAGATGCTGGCACAAGAAGTTCGAAGCGGAGTGATAGCTGCAAATCCTTATTATCGAAGTGAAAGTGATAATGCATGCAAATTCTGTGACTATAGAGGTGCGTGCAATTTTGAAGATTTGGAATCAGAAGATTCTGCCAGATACATCCAGCCACTGACAGCCGAGGAGGTCTGGAGAAGAATGGAGGAAGAATCGGATGGCGACATTTGAAGCTACTCCCGCCCAGAAACAGGCAATCGATACAAGAAACAGTGCGGTGCTTGTTTCGGCTGCGGCCGGCAGCGGGAAAACAAAAGTAATAACGGAAAGAATTCTGTCTTATCTGATGGATGAAAAACAGGAAATAGGAATTGACCAGTTTCTTATCATCACTTTTACCAAGGCGGCGGCAGGAGAACTGCGAAGCAGGATCAGCGGTGCGATTGAGGAGCAGCTGCAAAAGAATCCGACAAATTCCTGGCTGAAAAGACAGAGTGTTCTTTGCCAGCGAGCGGATATCGGAACGATACACAGTTTCTGCCAAAGTGTTTTAAAGGAACATTGCCATGTCCTGGGGATCTCTCCGGATTTTAAAATTGCGGATGAAGACCGCGCCAGACTGATGAAACAGTCCGCGCTGGAACGTGCACTCGAGACCAGGTATGAGGATATGGATGGGTATCCCGGGTTTGAAACGCTGGTAAATACGGTTGGTGCGGGAAGAGATGACAGCAAGCTTGTGCGGCTTGCTATGAGTGTTTATGAAAAGATGCAGTGTCATGCTGATCCTGAAAAATGGGCACGGGAGCAGATTGCCGAATTTGAGGGAATCACCCAGGAAGATGTCGGTAAGACGATATGGGGCGAAGAGCTTCTCAAAAATATCAAGGATAGTACTCGGAACTGGGTTCGGGAATTTGACGAACTGATTTTGCGGATGCATTCCGATGATAATGCCCGTATTGCGGAAGCATACGGCGAAAGTATAGAGACCACAAGGGATGCCCTGAGGAATTTTTCGAGTGCGCTCGATCAGGGATGGGAATCTGCTCGTGCTGTAGCGGAGATTCCTTATCCTAAGCTTAAAACTCTGAGAAACTCACCGGACGAAGAACTGTCAACAAGAATTAAAGAGGAAAAAGCTCTCTGCAAAAAATGGACCGATCGCAATGTGGAGATCTTTTCAAAGTCCTCAGAGGAAAGCATGACGGATCTAAAAGAAGTATCTTCTTCAATGAAGGCCCTGCTGGAACTTGTAATGGGATTCAAGAAGGAATACCAGACGGCAAAGACAAGAGCGGGACTGGTGGATTTTTCAGATCTGGAACATTTTACGGTGCAATTGCTGACGGATGAAGACGGAGAGAGAAGTGCGGTTGCTGCGGATCTGTCCAAAAGATATCATGAGATTATGGTTGATGAGTATCAGGATGTCAGCAGGGTACAGGAGCATATTTTTAATGCGATTTCAAGAGACCGAAAAAATCTTTTCCTGGTGGGAGATGTAAAACAGTCTATCTATCGTTTTCGACTTGCGGATCCTGGGATTTTTATCAGCAAATTTGAAGGCTATCCTGATTTTGAGAAGGCTGCAGATGAAGAACCGAGAAAGATCCTGCTGCAGGAAAATTTCCGGTCGAGACAGGAAATCGTAAATGCGGTGAACCAAACGTTTGGCACCTGTATGTCCAATAGAGTCGGAGAACTGGTCTACGATGAAAAAGCAGCCCTGCATTTTGGTGCCACATACTATGAGGATACGGTTCCGCCTCCGGAGATCATGCTTTTGGGGGAACGTGCTTCGAAAGAAGATGCGGCCTGGACAAAGGAAAGAGCAGAGGCGGAAATGGTAGCAGATCGCATCCAGGCGCTGGCAGATCCGCAAAAGTGGAACGAGACGGAAGAGCCTCACTATAAATACAGTGATATTGCGGTGCTTCTTCGCTCAGCGAATGCAATCGGAAAAGTCTATCAGCAGGTTTTCACATCCAGAGGGATCCCTGTATCCTCCGACAGCGGTACGGGATTTTTCAGCACAGCCGAAGTCTCCACGGTGATGGCCCTGCTTTCGGTCATAGACAACCCGTATCAGGATGTTGAGCTGGTTTCTGTACTGCATTCTCCGGTGTTTGATTTTTCGCCGGATGATCTGACTGCGATCCGAATGAAGGATCTGGAAGGATCTTTCTATGAAGCTCTGGATAAAAGCCGGGAAGAGATTCCCCAAAGCGGGAAATTTATAGATACAATAAAAAAATACCGGATGATAGCTCCGGATATGGAGATCAGTGAATTTCTATGGAAAATCTACAGCGAATTAAATCTGATTGCTGTATTCAGCGCTATGCCGAACGGAGAAGCACGCAGAAAAAATCTGCTGTCTCTTCTGGACTGCACCAGAATGTATGAGCAGACAGGATACCGCGGAGTACATCGGTTTATCCGGTGGTTCCATAGTATGGAGGAACGCGGAGAGGTTCCGTCGACAGGAATTGAAGAAGACAAGGGAGTCCGAATCATGTCCGTACATAAATCGAAAGGACTGGAATTCCCGGTAGTCTTTCTCTGCGATACGGGAAGACAGTTTAATAAACAGGATGCCATGGAACCGGTTCTTGTTCATCCGGAACTCGGACTGGGACCGAAAGTGACAGAAGTACGCAGACATATTTCCTATCCGACGGTAGCAAGAATGGCCATAAGAGACCGATTGAATAATGAAGCGGTTTCAGAGGAGATGAGACTTCTTTATGTTGCGATGACACGAGCGAAAGAGAGGCTTTTTGTCAGTGCTTATATTAAAGATATCGAAAAGGAAATGAAAAAGATCCGAAGCATGGCCGTATGCCCTCTGAATCCGGAAATCGCAGCGAGAGTATCCTCTCCCGTTAAGTGGATCCTTTATGCTGCCTGTGCAGATCCGAAGGAGTCCATGTTGATTCGGGTGGCAGAGGTGAAAGCGGATAAGGGTTCAGAGCCCCCGGAAAATAATGACGCTGCGAATGATATACAGAAGGAAATAGTAGATACAATAAGAAAACGCGTGGAGTACCGTTATCCGTATTACAGCAGTCAGAAGATTCCGAGCAAAGTTACTGCGACCGAGCTGAAGCGAAGGCGCGATGCGATGGATGCGGAGTCAGCTGCGATTCTGCCGAAACCACCGATTCCTTTTGCACAAGATCCTATGAAAGCTTATGCTGTTCATACAAAAGGAGCCCGTGAGGGAACGGCCAACCACGCGGCTCTCCAGCTGATCGATCTGAAAACGGCCGACAGCCTTGAGGCGGTGCACCGTCAAGTGACTGAACTGGCAGGAAAAGGGCGTTTGTCCGCCGAAGACCTCGAACTTATTGACGAACAGATGCTGTGGGATTTCTGCCGATCGGATCTCGGGAGACGCATGGCAAACGCAGACAAACTATACAGAGAATTCAATTTCACGGTCATGCTGCCGTCAAAGTATGTTATTAGGGAAGGCAACGAAGAGGAAGTGCTGATGCAGGGCGCGATCGACTGCTGGTTTGAGGAAAACGGAGAGGTGGTCGTAGTAGACTATAAGACCGACCGCGTCGATAAATCGCACACGAAAGAAAGATCCAAACAATATGAACAGCAGATCTCATGCTACACGATGGCGCTGGAAGAAATAACGGGAAAGGCGGTAAAAGAAGCCTTTATCTATTTCCTTCGCCCTCAAAAAGCCGAAAATATTGAGGATTTTAAAAGCTTAAGAAAAGACTTGCAATAAAAGGAAACGTGTGGTAGAATTAGCTCTGCGTCTTGTATCCCCGCAACAGTTGTTGCGCCTCAAGGCAGCCTACGAAGGAGATAAAAATTATGAAACAGGGAATTCATCCGGATTACGAACAGACCACGATCCGCTGCGCCTGCGGTGCAGTATACCACACAGGTTCCACAAAGAAAGACATTTCCGTTGAAATCTGCTCAAAATGCCATCCTTTCTATACTGGCAAGCAGAAACTGGTCGATACCAGCGGACGTGTGGACAAGTTCAATAAAAAATACGGCCTTAACTAAGACCAGCAAAAAGGATTGTCTTTCAAAGATAATCCTTTTTTATTTACCCTTGAAACATACAGTCAGTCTTATCCTTAGGCTGGCTGTTCATCATATTAACGCGGAAGCGGAGGACCTATGGAAAAAACAGGAGATACTGTAGAACGGGCGGTGCTTGTAGGACTGGCCGCAGCCAGCATGAAAACAGATGAAAGATCCGACCAGCAGTCTATGGATGAACTGGAGGAACTGGTCAGAACAGCCGGCGCCGAGACGGAAGGAATCATACTTCAGAATCGGGCAACACCAGACCCGGGTACTTTCATCGGAGAGGGAAAAGTAAAAGAATTAAAAGAATTTGCGGAAGCACATCAATGCGATATGGCTGTATTTGACAATGAGCTCTCTCCGTCACAGGCAAGAGTGCTGGAAGAATCACTTGGCATACGAGTGCTGGATCGAACGGGACTCATACTGGATATTTTTGCCCAGCGTGCCATGAGCAGGGAAGGGCAGCTGCAGGTGGAACTGGCCCAGTATCAGTATCTGCTTCCTCGGCTGACCGGCATGTGGACTCATCTTGTAAGGCAAACCGCCGGAGGCGGAAAGTCCCCTATCGGAACGAGAGGCCCGGGCGAGACGCAGCTGGAGACCGACCGCAGACACATTCGAAGAAAGATCCAAAAACTAAACGAAGAGCTGGAAGATGTACGCCGTGTTCGCTCTACACAGAGAAGAAGCCGGGAAAAGAACAACACGCCGATCATCTGTCTGGTCGGATATACCAATGCCGGAAAATCCACCCTGCTGAATCGGCTGACCGGAGCGGAGATTCCGGCAAATGACAGACTGTTCGACACACTGGATACAACGACCAGAAAATGCAGGATCAGTCCAACGCAGGAGATTATGGTTTCAGATACGGTCGGATTCATACGGAGACTTCCGACTACTTTGGTGGAGGCCTTTAAAGCCACCCTGGAGGAACTGGAATATGCCGATGTGATTGTTAAAGTGATCGACATATCGGATCCGGAATGGATGGATCAGGAAGCCGTTGTAGACGGGCTTCTGCGCCAGCTGAAAGTCGAACAGACGCCCTGCGTCCGCGCATTCAATAAATGCGATCGGTATATGGGAATCCTTCCCCACGGAGAGGATGTAGCCTGCATATCGGCAAAGACGGGAGAGGGCATCGATACGATGCTTCAGCTGATCGAGGGAATTTTAGACAAAGATATGGTAAACATATCGATGAAGATCCCTTATTCGGATTCCGGGATTATGGAAAAACTTAATATGGTGGCAAAGACTGTAACCGCGGAATATCTGGAAGACGGGATCAAAGCAGAAGTCGTTATTCCAAAAGAGCGGCTGGTTCAGTTTAAGGACTATATTCCGGGTTATACCGAACCCAAAGAAGAATGGGAGCTGTAATATGGAGGAATATTATATCCCCGCAGGACCGGGAGAAGGCGAATACGAGGAAAAGAGATCCCGGTTTATCGGACATGTGAAAGCCGTTGAAACGGAAGAAGAGGCCAAGGAATTCGTGGCCCAGATGAAAAAGAAATATTATGATGCGCGGCATAACTGCTGGTGCTATATCATCCGAAGCGGCGCGACCCGCTATTCGGATGATTCGGAGCCGCAGGGAACGGCCGGACTTCCCATGCTGGAAATTTTCAAAAGAGAAGGTATCGAAAACGTAGTATGTGTCGTGACCCGGTACTTCGGAGGTGTGCTTCTGGGAACGGGAGGACTTCTTCGCGCCTATCAGAAAGCCGCAAAGGCAGCACTGGAGGACGCAGGCACAGCGGTAATGCGAAAATGGAGAGTCCTGCAGGTTACGGCGGCTTATTCGGATTATGAAAAGGTGCGCGTACTGGCGGAGTCTGACGGGGTCCTTGAAGACACGAATTTTGGAGAGAAAGTAGTATTAAGCGTTCTGGTATCGGAGGAAAACCGGGAATTGCTGAGAAAAAAGATCCAAGATGCCACCGCGGGAAACGCAGCGATCGAGGAAAAAGGAGAAATTTTTAAAGAAATTAAAATTAAATGAAGGAAAAAGAAAAAATTCTGCGTATATAAATGATAGAGACAAAAATCCGAATCTTATTCAGCCGGATGCTGCAACCAACGATCAAATATGGAGGGAAAGAATGTCCTGCCCAAGAGAACAGCGAGAAAAAACAGAACATTATCTGATTGGTCCGTATGGTGTGCTGGCGGAAGAGTCCAGAGGACGGTTAAGAGATGAAGCGGAAGATAATCTGCGAACCTGTTTTCAGAGAGATGTCGACCGTGTTACTCATGCGAAATCCTTTCGAAGACTCAAGCACAAGACACAGGTTTTTTTGAGTCCAGAGGGAGACCATTATCGGACGAGACTGACTCATACTCTGGAGGTAGCACGACTTGCCAGAACTGTGGCACGGGCGCTTCAGCTTAATGAAGACCTGACTGAGGCCATCGCCCTGGGACATGATATCGGGCATACACCCTTCGGACATGCGGGAGAAAGGGCCCTCAACGAGATTTATTCCGGAGGATTCCGGCATTATGAGCAAAGCCTTCGGGTAGTGGACCGTCTTGAAAAGAAAGGCAGGGGACTGAACCTCTGCTATGAGACCAGAATGGGAATACTTAACCATACTTATGGAAGCGACGACGACACCATGGAGGCGACAACGGTTAGATTCGCCGACAGGATCGCTTACGTCAATCATGATCTGGACGATGCGCTCCGAGCTGGGATCCTGAAGGAAAACGATATTCCGGTCAGGATCCGAGAAAAGTGCGGGGATCGCAATTCCCAAAGAATAAATGCGATCATAACAGATCTTATTGAGAACAGCGCAGAAGGCAAGATACAGATGTCTGCGGAAATGCAGAGCATATTTGATGAATTCCATAACTTTATGTTTTCTGATGTTTATACGAATCCGGTGGCTAAAGGCGAAGAAGATAAAGTGAAGGGTATTCTTGAGTGCATTTTCGAACATTATGTATGCGCACCGGAAGAAATGCCGGAGGAATATGTAAAAGTAGCGGAAGAAGAAGGCGTAGAGAGAGCCGCCTGCGATTACGTGGCAGGAATGACAGACAGTTATGCGATGGAAAAATTCGCAGAATTCTTTATTCCGTCTGCATGGACGGTGAAATAATATTCGGACAGACTGCGGAAAGAAGGTGAGACCACGGCATTTTCTGAAAATTATTTACAGGAACTGTGCGAAAGAAACGACATCGTGGATGTGGTGTCGGGATATGTGCGGCTTTCAAAGAAAAGCGGCTCAAATCTGTTCGGACTCTGCCCGTTCCATTCGGAGAAAACGCCGTCCTTCAGCGTCTCGCCGGATAAACAGATCTATCACTGCTTTGGCTGTGGTAAAGGCGGTGGCGTGATCAATTTCATCATGGAGATCGAACAGCTGACTTTTCCTGAGGCGGTTGAGGTACTTGCCAAAAGAGCAAATATGCCGCTTCCGGAGCAGGAAAACACACAGGAGAGCAGAAGGCGTGCAAGAATGCTCGAACTGAATAAGGCCGCTGCACGATTTTATTACAGTGAACTTCGGGCGGAAGACGGACAGCCCGGAAGAAACTATTTGTCTCAGAGACAGATCAGTTCTCAGACGGCGACTAAGTTCGGCCTGGGATATGCTCATAACAGCTGGGACCGCCTGCGAAATGCAATGAAGCAGCAAGGGTTCAGCGACGCGGAAATGTTTGATGCCGGTCTTGTCAAGAGAGGGAAAAACGGCGGATTTTATGATGCTTTCCGAGATCGCCTGGTATTTCCTGTTGTAGATGTCCGGGGAAATGTCATAGGTTTTTCCGGACGTATCCTCGGAGACGGGGAACCTAAGTATCTGAATAGTCCGGAGACGTTGGTTTTCAATAAAAGCCGAAATCTTTTTGGACTTAATCTGGCCAAAAAATCAAAAGCAGGCTACATTATCCTCGTGGAGGGTAATGTGGATGTTGTTTCCCTTCATCAGGCGGGGTTTGATTCGGCGGTAGCCTCTTTGGGAACTTCATTGACGGCAGAGCAGGCAAGGCTACTGTCGAGGTTTACGAAAGAAATCATCATTGCCTATGACAACGACGGAGCCGGACAGAAAGCTTCCCAGAGAGCCATCTCTCTTTTGGAGAAGCTGGATCTCAGAGTTCGGGTCCTGCAGATGACGGAAGCGAAAGATCCGGATGAGTATATAAAGAAAAAAGGCCCCGACGCATTCCAGAATCTTATAGACCGCTCAGAAGGACAGCTGGATTACCGGCTGGGGTCGATCGCAAATAAGTACGATCTGGGTAAAGATGATCAGAAGATCGCATTTTTGAAAGAAGCGACAGAAATGCTTGCGACGATTCCAAACAAAATGGAAAGCGAGGTCTATATTCATCGAGTGTCGGATATGACAGGGATCAAGGCGGAAGTGCTCAGCGACGAAGTGGAGCAGAAGAGAAAAAAACTTCGCTTTTCAAGGAGGCGTCAGGAAGAGAGAAACTCCCACCCGGAGAAAGAAATACAGCCGGCAAAAAGAGAGTTCCGGTACGAAAACACAGTATCCGCCACCGCGGAAGAAGGCATCATACGACTTATGTATCTTGATCAGGGTACGGTGGAACATTATAAAAACCAGCCTGATGCATCGGATTTTTCATCTCCGGAGCTCCGAGCGATCTATGAGAAGATGAAAGGGCTGATGGACAGCGGAAAGCAGATCAGCATAGCTAGTCTGTCAGGGGAACTGGAGCCGGAGAAAATAGCGTTGCTTTCCAAAATATTGCAGAAGCCGGAGAATCTTACCAACAGCGAAGAAGCATGGAACGATTATGCGAACAAAATAAAAGAACAGAAAGAACTCAGCGACTCCAGCACCGATCTGCTGGCACTTGCAAAAAAACTCAAAGAAAAAAAGGGATATGGTGAATAAAATGGCGAAAAAGGCAGAAGAAAGCAAAGAAAAGACCACAAAAACCGCAAAGGCGACTAAGACAGAAGCATCGGCAAAGACCACAAAGACTACAAAAACTACCAAGACAGCAACCAAGACAACTAAAACCAAAACTGCAAAAGCAGAAGAAACAAAAACAGAAAAGGCTGAAACCGCTGCGAAGAAAACATCCAAGAAGGAAGAAGCGGTAAAAGAAGAGCCCAAAAAGAAAACTGCGGCCAAGAAAGCAAAACCGGAGGAAGAAGCAGCGGGAAAAAAGAAAACTGCTTCCAGCGGGACAAAGGCGACAAGCAGTAAAAAGAAGGCTGCGGCAAGCTCAGAAGAAAAAGAAGCAGAGACTGTTGAGAAAAAAACCACGGCAAAGAAGACAAAAAGTACGTCTGCAACCAAGCAGAAAGCCGCCAAGGAGACCGAAAAAGCAGAGGAAACTGAGAAAGCTAAAGCTCCGGCCGAAGAAAAAGAATCCGATAAATCGCCGGAAGAACGTCTCCTGGAACTGCTTGAAAAAGGGAAAAAAGCAGGAAAACTTACCCCAAAGGACCTCAATGAGCTGGAGCAGCTCGGACTGGATTCCGATGTGATCGACAAATTCTATGAAACACTGGAAGAAGCCGGTGTAGATATCGATATCAGCGACGAGGAACTTCCTCCGGTCGATGACGAGAAGCTGCCGGATCTGGAAGAGCTGGAAGAGATCGAGGAAGTCACCGAAGAAGAAATCGCGGAGGCGGAAGAGATTGCCGATAGTTATGCGACAGATGACCCTGTCCGCATGTATCTCAAAGAGATCGGCAAAGTGCCGTTGCTGACACCGGAGCAGGAGCAGGAACTTGCCCGCAGAATGTCCGAAGGAGATGAAGAGGCAAAGCAGCAGCTGGCAGAGGCCAACCTCCGCCTGGTTGTTTCCATTGCCAAAAGGTATGTTGGCAGAGGAATGCTCTTTTTGGATCTGATCCAGGAAGGCAACCTCGGACTTATTAAGGCTGTTGAAAAATTTGATTACACCAAAGGATATAAATTCTCCACTTATGCCACATGGTGGATCCGCCAGGCCATTACCAGAGCTATTGCGGATCAGGCAAGGACGATCCGAATCCCTGTTCATATGGTAGAAACCATCAACAAAGTCATTCGGGTATCCAGACAGCTGCTTCAGGAACTGGGGCATGACCCGTCTGCTGAAGAAATTGCGGAAGAAATGAACATGCCGGTGGAGAAGGTCCGAGATATCCTTAAGATCGCACAGGAACCGGTATCTCTTGAGACCCCGATCGGCGAAGAAGAGGATTCTCATCTCGGAGATTTTATTCCGGACGAAGATGCATCCGAGCCGTCAGAGGCAGCAAGCTTCTCGCTGCTGAAAGAGCAGCTAATGGAAGTTATGGATACGCTGACTCCCAGAGAGAAGAAGGTTCTGGAGCTCCGGTTCGGCCTTGTGGACGGACGTACACGCACTCTGGAGGAAGTGGGCAAAGAGTTCAATGTTACGAGAGAGCGAATTCGTCAGATAGAGGCAAAGGCGCTTCGAAAGCTGCGTCATCCGAGCAGAAGCAAGAGACTGCGGGATTTTCTGAATTGATTTCTCGGCTTCAGATATAATCAGATATAATTAATAATGTATATATAATAGTAAAAACGCCTTGCGGCAGCAGAACATATGTTGCTGCAAGGTGTCTTTTTTTCGTGGATTACGGGCAAAACAGGAGGGAGAAGACCGTATAAAATTAAAATTATGAACAATTTGTCAAATTCGAGGAAGACTATTGACATAAAAATGGGGAAGTGCTATATTAGCACTCGAAGGGCAAGAGTGCCAGCAAGGCAAAATGCCGAGTGCTAGAGCGCCCTTCAGTTGTGAATGGGAGACCGCGATGGAACTTAGTGAACGCAAAAAGAAAATATTGACTGCGGTCGTAGAAGAATATATTCGGACGGCGGAGCCGGTCGGGAGCAAAACGATTGCCGAGATCTCGGATCTTAAGTGTTCTACCGCTACGATTCGAAATGAACTGGCCGAGCTTGTATCGATGGGGTATCTCGAACAGCCGCATACTTCGGCGGGCCGAGTACCGACTGCGGCCGGATACAGGATCTATGTCAACGAATTGATGGAGCGACAGAAAGTTTCTCTGGAGGAGACAGAATCGATCAATCGTGCCTTGAATGAGAAGATGCAGCAGCTGGATAATGCCATGTCCGATATAGGTAAGCTGACCTCTCAGATTACAAATTACCCGGCCCTGGCCATTGCTTCTCCGGCACCGGCAACGATACAGCGATTCGACCTTATCTATGTGGATGTCAACACCTTTATCATAGTCGTGATGCTTTCGAATAATACCGTGAAAAACAAACTGGTGCATCTGCCGGTATCGGTAACAAGAAAGACGATCCAGAAACTGTCGAGCCTGTTCAATGCAAACTTTACAGGAATCACGGAAGAGCAGGTGACCAGCGGTTTGATTTCCTCAACGGAAAGAGCGGCCGGAGAGTCTCTCGGTCTGACCAGTGTGATAGCATCCTTTGTAATCGAGGTACTCAGCGAATCAGGAATGCCGGAAGCTTTCGTTACGGGAGAAAACAGACTGCTGAGCCAGCCAGAATATCAGGATCCAGCCAAAGCACATCAGCTGATGAGCTATCTTTCAAACGGCGGATATATCCTCGCGGGAGATCAGGACCTGATAAACAGCGATGAAGTGCGAGTGCTGATCGGTCCGGAAAATGTTGCGGAGGAACTTAAAGATTCCAGTGTGATCATTGCAAGCTATGATGCCGGAGACAATATGCGAGGGATCATCGGAGTCGTCGGGCCGACCAGAATGGATTATTCTGCTGTCGCGGCAAAGCTGAAAATGCTTGCGGACGGATTGTCAAAGCGTTTCGGCGGGGGAGAAATACCGCCCCCTGGAATGAATAATAAGCTGATCATAAAGGGGGATATAGAGTAAATCATGAGCAAGAGCAAAAGCAATTCAGACAACAAGAAAAAAGAAACAAAAGCCGCTTCTGAGGAAGAAAAGGTAACTGAAAAAGAAGCGGAAGCAATAGAAGAAAAAGATCCGGCAGAAGACAGTGCGGAAGAGAAAACCGCAGAAAAGCCGGAAGAAGAAAAGACCGAAGCTGCGGAAGAACCTGAAGAAGAAAAGCAGGAAGAGATCGATGAAGAGAAAGTTCCCGAAAAACAGAAGAACGATTCAGCCACTGCGGTGAAGGAAGCCAATGACAAGTATCTGCGATTGATGGCGGAATATGATAATTACAGAAAAAGAAGCCAAAAGGAAAGAGATGCTCTTTACGGAGACATAAAAGCGGATGTAGTAACAAAATTCCTTCCGGTCTACGACAATCTGGTCCGTGCGTTGGAGCAGACAACCGAAGATGAAGCATACCGAAAAGGCGTCGAGATGATCATGAGCCAGTTTGAGAAAACACTGGAGACGCTTGGGGTATCAGAAATAGAAAGCATCGGAGAAACCTTCGATCCCAATCTCCACAATGCGGTCATGCATGTAGACGATGACACAAAAGGAGAAAATGAGATCGTAGAAGTTTTCCAAAAAGGATTTAAACTTGGAGATAAAGTCATCCGTTTTGCAATGGTAAAAGTTGCAAATTAATCAATATATAAAAAATAGTCTAATATACAGGAGGATAAAATCATGGGAAAAATCATAGGAATAGATCTTGGAACTACTAACAGCTGTGTATCCGTTATGGAAGGCGGCGAGGCTGTTGTTATCGCCAACGCAGAAGGTGCTCGTACAACACCGTCCGTAGTGGCTTTTTCAAAAACCGGTGAAAGAATGGTAGGCCAGGTCGCAAAACGTCAGGCCGTGACAAACCCCGACCGTACGATTGCTTCCATTAAAAGGGAAATGGGTTCCGATTATAAAGTCAAAATCGACGACAAAGCTTACACCCCGCAGGAAATTTCGGCAATGATCCTGCAGAAGCTGAAAGCAGATGCCGAGGCCTATCTTGGACAGACTGTGACGGAAGCGGTTATTACCGTTCCTGCATATTTTACCGATGCTCAGAGACAGGCCACGAAAGACGCCGGAAAGATCGCCGGCCTGGATGTAAAGCGTATCATCAACGAGCCGACGGCAGCAGCTCTGGCTTATGGTCTGGATAAAGAAACTGATCAGAAGATCATGGTATACGATCTTGGCGGCGGCACATTCGATGTCTCCATCCTCGAGATCGGCGATGGCGTAATTGAAGTTCTTGCAACCGCCGGCAACAACAGACTGGGCGGCGACGATTTTGACGCAGCTGTGACCAAATACCTGACCGATGAATTTAAGAAGACCGAAGGAATCGATCTGTCGGCAGATAAAGTTGCCATGCAGAGACTTCGTGAGGCTGCCGAGAAAGCTAAGATCGAGCTTTCCGGCGTAACATCCACAAATATCAACCTTCCTTATATCACCGCAGATGCTACAGGCCCGAAGCACCTGGATGTCACACTGACAAGAGCCAAATTCAACGAGCTGACAGCTCACCTGGTCGAAAAGACCGCAGGCCCGGTAAAGCAGGCACTGTCCGATTCCGGTCTGAGCGCAAGCGAAATTACCAAGGTACTGCTGGTCGGCGGCTCCACACGTATTCCGGCGGTTCAGGACATGGTAAAATCTCTGACCGGCAAAGAAGGATTCAAGGGAATCAACCCGGATGAATGTGTCGCAATCGGTGCTGCAATTCAGGGCGGCGTCCTTGGCGGAGACGTGGAAGGCATCCTTCTTTTGGATGTTACCCCGCTGTCTCTTGGTATCGAGACTCTCGGCGGAGTATGCACAAAGCTGATCGAGAGAAACACAACAATTCCGACTAAGAAGAGCCAGATCTTCTCCACCGCAGCGGACAATCAGACTTCTGTTGAAGTTAATGTCCTGCAGGGCGAAAGAGAAATGGCAAGAGACAACAAGTCTCTCGGAAGATTCCATCTGGATGGTATTGCCCCGGCACGCCGCGGCGTTCCTCAGATTGAAGTAACCTTCGATATCGATGCAAACGGAATTGTCAATGTATCGGCAAAAGATCTGGGCACTGGTACAGAACAGCATATCACGATTACTTCCTCCAGCAACATGTCCAAGGAAGATATCGAGAAGGCAGTCCGTGAGGCAGAGCAGTATGCTGCAGAGGATGCACAGCGCAAGGAAGAGGTCGATACCCGCAACCAGGGCGATCAGATCCTCTATCAGACAGAGAAGACCCTTGATGAAATGGGCGATAAGCTCGATGAAGCGGATAAGGGTGAAATCGAGAGTAAGATGAATGTTCTGAAAACAGCCCTTCAGGGTTCTGACACCGCCGCAATCAAGTCTGCCACAGAGGAACTGACACAGGCTTTCTATAAAGTTTCGGAGAAGATCTACCAGCAGACAGGCGCCCAGCCGGGACCTGATGCAGGAGCTGCTCCGGGAGCAGATGCCGGAGCCGGTCAGGATTACTATGACGCAGATTATACTCCGGTGGATGACGACCAGAACTGAATGTAAAGAACCTTTGGGGCGGCCAAGGCCGCCCCAAAATTTACTGAACAGAATGAAGAACGAAAGCTTGCAACATGAAAACCCATGTGGTAAAATACGCAGGCTTTCGTATGGAAAGAAAAATCTTGTGCCCTAAGGGGTGAATTGAATGGCAGCAAAAAGAGATTATTACGAGGTGCTCGGCGTCAGCAAGGATGCCTCGGATGACGACATAAAAAAAGCATACAGAAAACTGGCCAAGGAGAACCATCCAGATCTCCATCCGGGGGATAAGGAATGCGAAGAGCGGTTCAAGGAAATCAATGAAGCCTATGAGATTCTTTCGGATCCTCAGAAGAAATCGATGTATGATCAGTACGGTCATGCGGCATTTGACCCCAACGCAGGATTTGGCGGCGGAGCAGGCTTTGATGGATTCGGAGATATCTTTAATGATATATTCGGCGGCGGCTTTGGTTTTGGAGACATATTCGGCAGCGGAACCAGAAGAAATTCGAACGGGCCGAGAAAAGGCGAAAGCATTCGCACCAATGTTTCCATTACGTTTAAAGAAGCCTATGAGGGATGTAAAAAAGATATTACGGTAGGCAGAGTTGAGCAGTGCCCGGATTGTAGCGGCTCCGGCTGTAAGCCGGGAACCAGCCCAGATACCTGCCCGAATTGTAAAGGCGCGGGAACCGTCCGCACCACACAGCGAACTCCGCTTGGAATGGTGCAGTCGTCAGCACCGTGCCAGCAGTGCCACGGCACCGGTAAGATCATAAAAGACCCTTGCACGACATGCAAAGGCATGGGAAAAATCAGAAAACAGCATAAGATCAATGTGACGATTCCTGCGGGAATCGACGACGGCCAGACCGTTTCTCTGCGCGGACAGGGAAATGCCGGAAGCAACGGAGGCCCTGCGGGCGATCTGCTGGTCTATGTTATCGTTCAGCCTGATGCCAAGTTTGAAAGAGACGGAGCCAATATCCTTCTTGAACAGGATATTTCCTATGCTCAGGCAGCACTTGGCGGAGAGATCAAGGTTCCGACGATGGACGGAGATGTGAATCTGAACATCCCGGAAGGAACGCAGACAGGATCTGTTTTCCGCATGAGAGGAAAAGGAATGCCGTATCTGCGCGGTTCGGGCCGCGGAGATCAGTATGTTTCAGTACATGTCGTAGTACCTAAAAAACTGACCGATGAGCAGAAAGATCTTCTTCGGAAGTTTGCGGAATCGGTGGGAGACGATACTCCGAAAGGCCGCAAGCGGAAATTTTTTTGAGAAAAAATAATAAACATGCAAACAAGCGCCGGATATCTTTTTATCCGGCGCTTGATACGTATTTGAAAAATGACCAGGAATACGATATAATTTTTACATCACATATGACATTGGGAGAGTATCCATGATAGAAGACAGCATAATTAATATCAGTGACCGCATTATTCTAGAATTTCTCCGAAGCATATTTGAGCAGGTTAAAGAAAGAGAAGGTTCTCTTTCTGCCATGGAAGCTTTTGCGGTAGAGGTGATCCATGATCTGCATGAGCCGACCATCCGGGAATTTGCGGACTTCCTGAATATTTCCCAGTCGAATGCGACCTATAAAGTCAATAGTCTGATCAAAAAAGGATATATAGAGAAGCAGAATTCAGAAACGGACAGACGGGAATATCATCTGATACTGTCCGACAAATATTACCGATATACGGATCAGCTTCGTACGTGGGTCGAAGAGCTGGTGAGGAAAGTCGAAAAGGAGTTTCCTCCCGAGGATCTAAAGAAGCTTGAAACAATGATCAATCAGATCGCAGAGGAAATGATATGAGAAGAAGGCAGGAAAACCTGCCTTCTTAAATTTTAGGACATGTCAGGATGACAGTACCTCCGTTGGGCACGGATGCCGGATCCAGACGGTTGGTATCAAAATAAGTGACATCGGAACAAAGGGCCGCAAAGGGCTCTACGGTTTCAATGACATCATAGCCGAAGCCAGGACCGCGGTAATGCATCGGAATGGTGATGAAAGGCTGCAGTTTGTCCTTTATTTGTTTTGCTGTGGCGGCATCGACGGTATAATAACCGCCTACCGGAAGCAGAAGAACATCGACATGCCCAAGCTGAGCCGCAGCGGCATCATCAAGCATTTCTCCGATATCACCGGTGTGCAGGATTCTGCAACCGTCGACCTGGACCAGCGTAAGCAGATTGTCTCCGCGCAAACTTCCCTGCTTGTCATCATGATAGGTCTTGATCTGCGTCATCTTAAGATCCGGACGCTTTCCAGACAGCTTTACGCCGTCAGAAAAGCAGTGGTCATCATGACCGTGGCTGCAGATGCAGTAGTCGGCGCTGAGAGGCGGCAGTTCCAGTCCGGGAACAGATCCCGGCTTGTAAGGATCAAACACAACGGAACCGCCGGTTCCTTCAACTTTGAAGCAGGAATGCCCATACCATGTAATAGTCAATTTATATCCCTCCAGTCTGTAAGATGATTATATCAGACAGGAGTTTGGCCCTCAACAAAATGATTGACCCTGTTTGTTCCCGATGATATTATTTCTCCATAGGAGGATAGCAGATATGACAGTAAAACGTTTGATATGCATCATACTGGGTGTAATTTTTTTGCTTGCGGCATGTGGCTATCTGTTATTTTTAATGCCGAAGACTGCGGCGGAAGATCAGGAAATGATGAGCGGCGCCACAGAGACCGAAACAATCTCTGAAACACCGGCCGTAGAAACTGCGGTACAGACTGAAACGCCTGAGCCGACGCCAACTTCGGATCTCCCGGATGTTGATATCAACAGCTGGGAACTGACGCTGGTCAATGCAGATAATCCGATAGGAGAATACGTCCCCGAAGTCAGTGAAATCGAAGGGATCCCTCTGGATTCACGCATCATTGAGCCCATGCAGGAATTCATCTCCGCGGCAAGAGCCGAGGGCCTGTCCGTTCTTTTGTCTTCCGGTTATCGCAGCTACGATGAGCAGTCGTATCTATACAACCGGAAAGTAGAGCAGTACGGAGATGCCGAGGTTGCAGCCTCAATCGTTGCTCGACCTGGAACCAGTGAACATCAGACCGGACTTGCATGTGATATTACCGATCAGTACTATGAACTCAAGAATTCCAGCCTTGAGGATACGGCCCTGTTCCAGTGGATGAGCCAGCATTGTCAGGAATACGGATTTATTGTGCGCTTCCCCAAGGATAAAGAAGAGATCACGGGAATCATTTATGAGCCGTGGCATTTCAGGTATGTCGGGAAAGAAGTGGCCCAGTATATGGTAGAACATAATCTCTGTCTTGAAGAATTTGTTGAACTGTATAAATAAAAAGAGGAATGGTTGACTATGAAAAACATGTTACGGGAAAAAATGCTCCGCGGAGAAAAAACGATAGGAACATTCTTTGAACTCGGATCCGCAACCGCACTGCAGTGCTTATCCTATACCGGAATGGACTACGTGATCGTCGATACCGAACATGGTCCGTTCAATCCTCAGAGTGCATTAGAATTTATAAGAGTGGCCAAGGAATACGGACTGACTCCTTTTGCCAGAGTTCAGGAGATCTCGAGAGCAGCTATTCTTAAACTGCTGGACGTAGGGGCGATGGGGATCGTGATTCCCTGCGTCAACACGGTAGAAGATGCAGAAAAGATTGTGGAATACGGAAAGTATATGCCGCTGGGGAAAAGAGGCGTCGCCAATACCGCAGGATCAGGATTCTGGTTTGAAGATTATGCTCAGCATGGACTGGAAAACTATTTTGAGATCTCCAACCGAGAGACAATGCTGTTTCCGCAGTGCGAGACGCTGGGCTGCCTGGAGCATTTGGAAGAGATTGTTTCCATGCCCGGAATCGATGGGATCTTTGTGGGTCCGTTTGATCTTTCTACAGCAATGGGGATCCCGGGAGATTTTGAGAAAAAAGAATTCAAGGATGCGGTGAAACATATTCTTGAGGTATGCAAGAAAGCCGAGAAACCGGCCATAATTTTTGCAGCCACACCGGAGGCCGCCCGAGAGGACTTTGAAATGGGTTATGACAGTGTAACCTATGGAATGGATGCCACGATACTGGTCGGTGCCGGCAAGGAATGCGTTTCCAAGATCATGGACTGATAAAAGTTCAGAGTCAATATAGAAGAGAGCTCAACGCAAAATCATCCGTTTGCGTTGGGCTCTCTGCTGCTTTATAGAAATATTTTATTCAACCGTTACTGATTTTGCCAGATTTCTCGGCTTGTCAATATCGCACCCGCGCTGTAAAGCAACATAATAGGAAAACAGCTGCAGCGGAATAATGCCGAGCGACGGCTGAAGGATCAGATGCGTGTCGGGAACGGAAATGACATAGTCGACATTTTTCTGCATCTCAACTGCGTGACTGACGGTAGTCACGGCAAGCACATCCGCACCACGAGCTTTCACCTCGACCACATTGCTCATCGCTTTGTCAAACAGCGGAGAATAGGTGCCGAGAGCGACTACCAGGGTCCCTTTTTCAATCAAAGAGATCGTGCCGTGTTTCAGTTCTCCCGAAGCATAGGCCTCTGAGTGGATGTAGGAGATCTCCTTGAGTTTGAGAGAGCCTTCCATGCCCAGCGCATAGTCCAGGTTTCTTCCTATGAAGAAAATGGAACTGTGATTGAAGTACCGGCTGGCGAGATATTTTATATGATCCGTATTCTGCAGGATCGATTCGATCTTTTCCGGAAGCCAGTGAAGCTCTTCAACGATCTTGTCGTATTCTTCCTTTTCGATAGTGCCGAGGATATCCGCAAAATAAAGTCCCAGCATATTAAGGAGCATAAGCTGTGTAGAATATGCTTTTGTCGTAGCCACTGCGATTTCGGGGCCGGCCCAGGTATAAAGAACATCGTCGGATTCTCTGGCGATGGAGCTGCCCACCACATTAACGATGGACAGGATATGTGCTCCGCGGGCCTTGGCTTCACGCAGTGCGGCCATGGTATCCAGCGTTTCACCAGACTGGCTGATCACGATCACAAGCGTATTTTCCGATACCAGCGGATCGCTGTAACGGAACTCCGATGCCAGTACAGGATCCACGGGGATCCTCAGCAGACGCTCCATGTTATACTTGCCGACCATCCCGACGTGATAGGAAGAGCCGCAGGCAACAATGTAGATCTTCTGAAGGCTGCGAATATAATCGGCATCGATTTTCAGATCGTCAAAAACGATGCGGTCATTGCGGATCCTGGGAGACATGGTCTTCCGGATCGCTTCCGGCTGCTCCATGATCTCCTTGAACATGAAGTGAGCATATCCACCTTTTTCAGCGGCGGAAATATCCCAGTCTATGATGTGATGCTCTTTTTCCACCGGCTGACCGAAAGAGTCGTAGACCTTGATATCGTCTTTGGTGATAAAAGCGACCTCGCCGTCTTCCATATAGGAGACCTCGCGGGTGTGCTCAATGATCGCTGTGGCATCAGAAGCTACAAAGTTGCTGTCTTTTCCGTAACCCAGAAGAAGAGGAGCATCTTTACGTGCTGCAATAAAACTGTCCGGATAATCCTTGCAGAGGATGACCAGCGCGTAGGCACCTTCGATGACCTGAAGCACTTTGAATACCGCTTCTCTTATATCCTTATACTGAAGATAATAATATTCGATCAGCTGCACCACGACTTCAGTGTCTGTTTCCGATACGAAGGTGACGCCCTGAGAAACTAGAAATTCCTTCAGTTCCATGTAGTTTTCTATGATGCCGTTATGGACCAGTGCCACGGTGCCCTGCTCACTGATATGAGGGTGTGCATTTATCTCATTGGGTACGCCGTGAGTTGCCCATCTGGTATGGCCGATGCCTGTATGTCCGTGCAGATCGGAACCGTTATGCGTCTTGTTAAACAGATTTACGATCTTGCCGGGCGATTTTGCCATTTCAATTTCACCGCTGTCGATGACGGCCACACCTGCAGAATCATATCCGCGATATTCAAGTTTTGTCAGACCGTTGAGCAGTATGGGGGCTGCTTCCCGGGCCCCTGTAAATCCTACTATTCCACACATATCTTTTTCCTCATGATAATGTTGTTTTTTCTTTTGTGCGAACTATTATAACATTTTAGGCAATGATTTCCAACTGGACAGGTTAAAATACTGCCGTAAAGCAAATGGAGGTGCCGTCCTCCGTGGATGCGGTGATCTGTCCTTTATGATGATCCACGATCGCCTGTGCGATCGCCAGTCCTATTCCGCTGCCTCCGGTCTGACGCGAGCGGGATTCATCGGCACGGTAAAATCTTTCGAACAGTTTGTCGACCTTTGCCGGATCGACATATTCACAGGTGTTAAAGACGGACAGAGAGATCTTATGCTGTTTTTTTAAAGTCAGCCGGATCGGTTCCCGGCCATCAGAGTACTTCAGGGCATTATCCATCAGGATAACGACTAACCGATAAAGTTCCTCCCTGGATCCATTGATGGTGATGTCGGGGGAGATATCCAGCTCGATGGATTTCCCGGCCGACTCCGCCGGTACGAGAAAAGACTCGGAGGCCTCCTTTACGGTTGCACTAAGATTCAGTTCGGAGATTTCCGTCGGAACAGAGGCTTCGTTGAGTTTCGAAAGCTCGAGAAGACTTTTGACCAGTGTATTCAGCCTCTTGGTCTGATTTTTGATGCTGTCGAGCCATTGGTTGCTGCCGCCCTGCATCTGAAGGACTTCTGCATTGGTAGAAATAATGGTGATCGGAGTCTTAAGTTCATGGCCGGCATCTGTAATAAACTGCCTCTGTTTCTGAATGCTTTCCTCTACCGGTCGCGTGACACGTTTTGACATGAACCAGACCAGAAGGAAGACCGCGGCCATGTACAGGATCGCGGCAAGGATGGAGATCATCAGAAGCATTCTTGACTGGCGAAACTGCTGAAAACAGCTGACCGCGACAATGGTCCGGGTTCCGTCATCTTCATCATATACCTTGTATAGAAAATAATCGATTCTTCCCTTGGTTTTCTCGGAAGACAGGATCTCTTCCACATAGGTTTCGATCTCGCTCTCAGAGACCGTTGCGATCTGACCGTGATCAATGTGAGTTATTGTGTCGGAGCTGTCCAGATCGACCGAAAAATAGCTAGTCTCGAATTTGGTATCCTCCGTCAGATGGGAATCCCCGTCCGGAAATTGCATCTGCCCCGGACCGATACTGCCCATGGAAGTGCCATTCGATGCCCCGGCTCCGGGACCACCAGTATCCTCTTCGGAAGGTGCCGGACCCATCGCCATCGGGAAAAAACTGGAGTTTTCATGAACATAATCCACGGTCTCGTAAGACTGAGAGATAAATCGGGCCGTGTATGTAATGTTTATGATCCCCACCAGGACGATCATGACGACCAAAAGAGAGAGCATCATGATCGAGATGAATTTTTTTCGAAGACCGCTGATCATGATTCTTTATACTCCAGGATATATCCTCTTCCCCGAAGTGCCTTCAGTTCTACCGAAGATCCGAGAGACTGCAGTTTTTTTCGGATGTAGGAGATGTATGCCCAGACTACGTTGATTTCACTTTCGGAATCGTATCCCCAGATCCGGTCCATAAAGCGTTCGGTCGACATGACAGACTGAGGATTTGACATCATCATCTCCATCATCTGGAATTCCTTGTTGGCCAAAGTGACGGACTGATCTCCGCAGCTGAGCTCATAGGTCTTGCGGTTAAGGACCAGATCGCCGAGTTTAAGGACATCCGGTGTGAAGACGGTGCCGCCGCGCCGGGTCATGGCCCGGATCCTGGCCAGAAGCTCTTCGGTCTCAAACGGTTTGGAAAGATAATCATCCGCTCCCGCATCCAGACCTTCGACCTTGTCCTGCAGCTGGGTCTTTGCCGTAAGCATCAGGACTGGTGTCGTGATTCCCGATGCACGCAGTTCCCGCAACACATCAAAACCGTTCATCTTCGGCATCATGACATCAAGGATCAGACCATCGTATTCGCCGGTCAACGCGTAATCCAGCGCATCCTGTCCGTCATAGACGGTATCTACCGAATATTTGTTGTAATTAAGGATAACGGCCAGTGCGTCAGTTAATTCTTTTTCATCGTCAGCAAGAAGAAGTCTCAAAGTGTTCACCTCTTATATTTTTAATATCAATTTAAATATGCAAGTTTAAATATGCTTAAAACTCAAACGTTACAAAACCAGTTCCTGCCCATTGAGTACCGCACGAACCAGCAGATCGCCCCGGTATTCCAGCTTGAGCGAAAAGAAAGGGGTATCGGAATCCAGCAGTTTCAGAAAGATTCGGTCACCCTGCCACAAAGTCAAATCAAAAAGATCTTTTTTCTGGATCCATTCAAGGGTTCCTTCATCGCATTCCGCAAGATCTCCGCTGAAATCATTGGAAGAGAACAGATGCATCAGTTCGGATTCATAGAGATCAGAAACAAAGGTAATGATACCCCGGTACTTCCAGGAATGGACAGTAAGGCCGGTTTCCTCCCGGACTTCACGAAGCATGCATTCTTCCGGGCTTTCCTTTTCCTCGAATTTTCCGCCGATCCCGATCCACTTATCCTGGTTGACATCGTTTTTTTTCTTGATCCTGTGCAGCATCAGATAACAGCCACTCTGCTCCAGGTAGCACAGGGTTGTGTTGAGCATAAAAATCACCAGTTCAAGTATATAACAAATAGGGCTCGGAATCCACACAAATGTGTTAACATAACAGAAAACTGCACAATGGAAGCGGAAAGAATACAAGGAAAAATTGTCCAAGATTTACCTTGAGATAAAACCGGCCTTGAGGTATACTTCAGAAGTCGAAAATATTGCAGAAATAGAAAGAAGTCACAAGACGTAGTCTATTCAGGCGAATAGACTGCGTTTTATTTTTTAGGAGGAATACTATGCCAAGAAACAAATTTCAGGGATTTATTTTCGGAGCCATTATGGCCTACGCCATGGCTTTTGGAATGGAAATGTACAATACCGCTATCAACATGGGGATCAGCCTTCAGCCGGGGACGTTTACCAATATGACCTGGCAGGTCGTGGCGACGGCCTTAAAGGAGACGGCCTTTATGGGACTTATTGTGATCGCGACCTCCAGCCTTTTCGGAAACCGAGCGGGTACAAACTTTATGCAGCGACACTGCCGGGAAGAGGATAACCCGTATTTTAAACAGATTATGAGGCAGGCGGGGACCGTCGCGGTCATGTGCCCTACCATGAGCTTTATTGCCACGGTGCTTTTTACGATCTTGGGGAATAATGTGCCGCTCCGAATGCTTCCGGTGGCCTGGTTCGGCACGGTAGTAAAGAACATCCCCATGGCATTTTTCTGGAACATGTTTGCAGCGGCGCCGTTTACCCACTGGATGTTCGGTCTGCTGTTCTCCGAAAAGAAGGGCTCTGTTATAGAGAAGCAGACGGAAGAACTGCAGCTTTCCTGATTGAATCTGTGTAAAAAGAAAAATTAATGGAGCTTTTCTCACAAAAAAGCTTATAAAGTTGAAAGTGCCCCGAAAACAATATAAAATCAGACCAGCAAAAGAACCTGTTTGAACGGAGGCAGCAGATGGATATCCTGTGCTATTTGAAGACAGACCGGGAAAAAGGATTCAGTGATAAAAGAATTCAGCTTGCCGCGTCACAGATCCTGATGTGCGCTCCGGATTCAGCGCAGCTGGAAATTATACGAACAGACAAGGGAAAACCCGGCTTTACGCATCCGGAGAATCCTCTTTGTTTTTCCGTTTCCCACAGCGGCGGCTGGTGGATCTGTGTGTTCAGCGATGAATCCGTCGGTATCGATATTCAGAAGAACGACGGGCGGGATGTTCAGAAGATTGCAGCGCGTTACTTCAGCAGTCAGGAATGCACATTCCTAGACCATAAGGGACCGGACAGCTTCTACGATATCTGGAGTGCAAAGGAAAGTTATGTGAAATATCTGGGTTGCGGGATCGGTTCGAAATTCGGGGATTTCAGCGTAGTGTCCGATGAAGGAATGAAAAAAGAAATCGAGGGGATCCCTCTTCGTAAAATTAAGGGATTCCCTCAATGCAGTGTTTTTCTTTGCGGAGGTACCTCCGGACCGGTTTTACTGCGCAGTCTTTCGCCGGAGGAGTAGGCACCCTCGCAGGTCAGGCGGACTCTTTCTCTGGGGCATGTCCGAAATGGAAAACCGGCTCAGTCCTGGAAGCCAGACGCTTCATGTTCGGGATATGTTCATAGAGAACGACTGCGGTTGAGAAAAACATGAGAAGCTGTTCCGGCGTACTGGCCCGAAAATATCTTGCGGCAATGGATACAGCCAGAGAAGCGCTGATGGATCCGACGGAAACACGACGCGTAGAAGCGACGCCGACGGCAAAAGCCGCAACCCCTGCGGCAAAGACCTTCGGGTCGATCATAAGCGCGACCGCGGCGCCGGAAGCCACGCCTTTTCCACCTTTAAATCCAAAATACAGCGGCCAGCAATGACCGATCATACAGAAGGCACCCGAGAGGGCCTTTCCCCATTTACCGGCGATCAAGGAACCGATAGACATGGATACCATCGATTTCATGGCATCCCCGCACAAAGTCATGGCACCGCCGCCTGCTCCGAAAGTCCTGGCCATGTTGGTGGCACCGGCATTCCCGCTCCCGAGGTTTCGTACATCGGAATGATAATGGACTTTTGATAGAATGATCCCCATATTGACCGAACCGATCAGATAACCGGTACCGGCGGAGATCAGATATTTTTCTGCGGTTGTCATAGAGCACCTCAAAACTTAAAAAATTTGAACTATTCACATGATAAGCTTTTCTGCGCAGATTTTCAATAAATTTATAAAAAAATATAATTTATATCCCCAAAGAGATAAAAAAGGAGAAATTTGCCGCAAATTGGCGGTTTTTTGCGAAGAAGCCGTTAAAAGCAGGTTGCCATAATGCGGCAGAAATAGTAAAATCTATAATTTAGAGAGTAATATTCCGTAGAGGTGGAACCTGTGGAAAAAGAACTGGAAGTCAACAGAGCACAGCTTGCACATGCGTATATCATCGCTTCACCCAATGAGGAGAAGGGAAAACAGCAGGCCCAGTATCTGGCACAGAAAATGATGTGTGCCGAGCCAGGCAGCGAGCCGTGCGGACAATGCAGTGACTGCCGAAAGATACAGAAGCAGATTCATCCGGACGTGATCGTTGTGGATTTGAAGACGGATGATCACGGAAAATCCAGAAGAGAAATCTATGTGGACCAGATCAGAAGCATGATCTCAGATGCCTACATTAAACCGAACGAAGGAAACCGGAAGATCTATATCATCTACCATGCGGATAAAATGAATATCCAGTCGCAGAATGCAGCCCTGAAGCTGCTGGAGGAACCGCCGGTTTATGCATCTTTTATCCTGTGTGCGGAAAATCCGGAAAGACTGCTTCCCACTGTGAGATCCCGCTGCGGACTCATTACGTTAAACACGGAACAGGAAGCTGCGGATGAAGAGGAGAAAAAGCTGGCTGAGGAGTTTGTGGAGAGATTCCGACGGGGAGACGAAGCCGCACTGTGTGCATGGACCATGAAAAATAATGGAATGGATACGGCGGCAGCCTCACGATTTCTGACAGAGGTAAAAACGCAGCTGATCGAAGGATTGAAAGACAATTCTGCAGATATTTCAAAGAATCAGCAGACAATTCGTATGATCGAACTGTTGGAACAGTGTCAGGGATATCTTTCGGTCAACGTAAGCGTGAAACATCTGTTCGGCCTGCTGGCAGTCCAGGCGATATCTGGAGGAAAGGACAACAAACAATAAATGACGGAAGTAATCAGTGTTAAATTTAAAAACAGAGGAAAAAGTTATTACTTTGCGCCTAACGGCAATCAGATAAAAAGCGGACAGCAGGTCGTCGTGGAAACCGCAAAAGGCCTGGAGCTGGTAGACTGCTGCCAGGGAAACCACGAGGTGGAAGACGATAAGGTCGTTCAGCCGCTCCGGCCGGTAGTCCGACTGGCGACGGAATCCGATCTTCGAGTGGCGCAGATCAATAAGGAAAAAGAAAAAGAAGCTTTTGATATTTGCAAGCAGAAGATCGAAGAGCATCAGCTTGAAATTAAACTGGTGGATGTCGAGTGCAATTTTGAAGGCAACAAGACGACCTTCTTCTTCACGGCGGACGGAAGAGTGGATTTCAGGGAGCTGGTCAAGGATCTGGCGGGCATCTTCCGAAACAGGATCGAACTGCGGCAGATCGGCGTCAGAGACGAAACCAAAATGCTCGGAGGCCTGGGCATGTGCGGCCGGCCGTACTGCTGCCACAGTTTTGTGGAAGAATTCCAGCCGGTTTCGACCAAAATGGCTAAAATGCAGAATCTGTCTCTGAATCCGACAAAGATATCCGGCAGCTGCGGACGACTTATGTGCTGCCTTCGTTATGAACAGGAAGCCTATGAGGATCTTATTTCCAAGGCACCGAAACTGGGAGCCTTCGTGGAGACTCCTGCCGGGTTCGGTACTGTCACACAGGTGAACCTTCTTCGCCAGAACGTTAAGGTTCAGCTGGATGGTGAAGGAGATGTTCTGGTAAAGACCTATGATGTGGATGAGATTGCTGTTGTCCCCGGAGGACGTCCCGCAAACGGTGAAAAACCGGTATCTGTGCTGAAGGACCGTCCGAGGAAAGAAAAGACAAAAGAGATTGATGAAGTCGATGACTGGCTGGCTCCGTCGCTGTTTGCGGAAGATATGTCGAATCGACAGCAGGAAACGGCACAGAAATCTGAAAAATCCAAAAAGAACAGCCGGAGAAGACACCGTTCCAGAAAAAAGACCGGCCAGAATCAGAACTCCGGAAACGGAAATAAGAATTCGGAACAGAAAAACAGCCAGACCAAGACCAACAATTCTCCGCAGGGACAGGGAAAATCCGGCACGAGAGCTTCTGGCGGTAATTCTTCGGGAAATAAAAGCAGCAGCTCCAAGTCCAGAAAAAATAACAGAAGAAGAAAGAAAAGCAATTCATCCAAGAACAGCGAACAGAAAAAGGAGCAGTGATACTGGATGAAACAAAATGACGGAAGAAAAGGAAAAAAGAGAAGAGACTCCATTACCTTTGCCGTACTGCTGCTGGCAGCTCTGGCCGTTGTACTCGTAATCATGAGCGGAGCGCTGGATTTCAGCAAAGACAAAGAGGAAGAGGAGGAAGAAACGCAGACAGTTGCACCGGAAACGGTCGTGCCCGAAAGCAGCACACCGACACCGGAGACTTCTGCGAAAGAGACCTATACGGTTTCGATCACCAGCTCGGAAGGCGGTTCAACATATCCTTCGGGTACGGTTACAGCCAATGCCGGGGATAATGTAACGGTGACCTTCCTGCCGGATACGGGATACACGGTAGGTTCCGTGACCGTAAACGGAAGCAGTTATGAAAATAAAAACAGCTATCAGATCTCGGATATTTCGGAGAATATGACAATATCCGTGGTGTTTACCCCGGTCACACCGTCTGAGGAGCCGTCACCGACTGCGACGGCAACACCGATCCAGACGACGGTGCAGCCTACCACAGAGCCGTCCGAAGCCGCAGAACCGTCTGCAGATCCAGTGGAAGAACCGGAGACAGAGCCATAATCACTGACAGACAAAGAAATACCGTCTCGGCATTGATTGCCGAGACGGTTTATTTTTCGCCCATGTAATGAAGGTCCCAGACAAGAGACTCTTCCGTAAGAGTAAGCAGACCCCAGGACAGATGAGATCCGATCCCCGCAGATCCGGGATTCAGAACCGTCACACCGTCGACTTCCTTATACAAAGGGATATGGGTATGCCCGTAGCAGACCACCGTGGCGCCGGCCTCCTGTGCTGCATATACCAGACTGTCAATATTTCCCTCGCGGACCCCAAAGTAACGGTGCCCGTGCGTGATCAGGATCGTCCATCCCTCGATTGTCACCGTAGTGGTAACGGGAATCGTCGAGTTGTAGTCGCAGTTTCCAACGACCCGATAAACAGGAGTCACCGGGAGGATCCGGTCGATGTATAAGGTGTCATCGCAGCCGTCCCCGCAGTGAATGACCGCATCGGGAAGCACTGTGAGAACAGTTTCGAGCATGAACTCATAATTATGATGGGTATCCGAAAAGACCGCGATCTTCTTCACGTAAACTGCGCCTCCCCGAAGGGGTCAAATGCTGAAGGCGGAGTGTCATTAATCCCGGCCCAATACAGGATCGCGTCACAGATGCGGGCGCAGGCATTGCCGTCACCGTAAGGATTGACGGCTTTGGCCATCTTGTTGTAGGAATCGGCATTCGTCAGAAGATCCGAAGCATCTTCCATGATGTTTTTGTAGTCGATGCCGCTGAGCCGCACCGTACCGGCGGAGACGGCTTCCGGACGCTCGGTTTCCCTGCGTAGTACCAGCACCGGCTTTCCCAGCGCCGGGGCTTCTTCCTGAATGCCGCCGGAATCCGTCATGACAAAATAGCTTTTTGCCATGAGGCGATGCATATCAATGGCATCCAGCGGCTCGATCAGCTTGATGTTTTCAACGCCGTCCAGAATGGAGGAGGCGGCTTCTCGTACGATGGGGCTCATATGAACGGGATAGATGATCAGCACCTCGGGATGTTCCAGTGCAATATCCCGGACAGCGGAGAAAATGTTTTCCATCGGTTTGCCGTAGTTTTCCCTTCGGTGGCAGGTGAGCACAAGAATCTTTCGATCGTTCAGATCGAGAGATCGGAGCTCCTCGGAAGAAAATTCCGTTCCGCTTCCGACGGTATATTTCATGGCGTCGATTACGGTATTTCCCGTAATATAAATATCTCCCTGGACATTCTCACGGGACAGGTTTTCCGCATTTCGGCTTGTAGGAGCAAAATGCAGCGTAGCAAGACGGCCGACCAGACTGCGGTTCATTTCCTCCGGAAACGGGCTGTACCGGTCGAAGGTGCGAAGACCGGCTTCCACATGGCCGACGGGAATCTTGGCATAAAAAGATGCCAGTGCAGAAGAAAATGTGGTCGTGGTATCTCCGTGGACCAGAACAAGGTCGGGAGCGGCTTCGCTGAAAACGGGATTCAGTCGTTCAAGAACGCGGGATGTGACGTCGGTCAAAGACTGATTTTTTCCCATGATATCCAGATCATAGTCCGGAGTCAGACCAAAGCAGTTGAGTACGGAATCGAGCATTTCACGGTGCTGGGCGGTAACACAGACCTGACTGCTGATATGCGGGTTCTCGCCCAGCGCAATGGCCAGAGGCGCCATCTTGATGGCTTCCGGACGGGTGCCGAAAATCGACAGAACTTTAATGGTTTCCATCTTCAGAATCTCCTTCCGCAGCGACGGCCTCGGATTTCTCGGAGGTCGTGGAATGACCCACATGATTCCATTTTAAAACAAAGATCCACAGAACAAGAGCGATCAGAAAGGCAATGACTGCTAGCACGATGCGGAGCATTCCCCAGTTGGAAGCCAGCACCACAGCAGCCAGGCCGAGTATTGCGGAAATGGAGTACAGTACGGCTACTGCCTGCTTCTGGTTCAGTCCGACATCAAGCAGCCGGTGATGAAAGTGCCCGCGGTCCGCGTGGAAGGGGCTTTGCCCGTGCAAAAGACGACGGACAAAAGCAAAAAGCGTATCCGAAAGAGGGATCGCAAGTGCAAGAACGGGGACGATGAAAGTAACGATGGCATAGGACTTGAACATCCCCATTACGGAAACGGTCGCGAGCACATAGCCTAAAAGCTGGGATCCTGTATCACCCATAAAAAGTTTTGCGGGATGAAGGTTATATGGCAGAAAGCCGATGCATCCTCCGGCCAGAGCTGCAAGGATAATGGCAACGTTTCCTTCGGCGACCATCAGCGCCACGACCAGCATCGTGATACTGCTAATCACGGAAACTCCGCAGGCAAGACCGTCCAGACCGTCAATCAGGTTGACGGCGTTCGTGCATCCGACGATCCACAGGATAGTGATCGGGATGGCGAAATATCCGGTTGTCAGCACCGAATTCGGTGAAATAAAGGATGGACTGGACATGACATGAATGCCGATGCCGTAGATGATGGCGACAACGGCAGCGATGATCTGAACCGCAAGCTTGATCAGAGGTTTAAGGCTGATCACATCATCGACCGCACCCATCACCACGATAATGATCGAACCGATCAGAACACCGCGGACCTGATTTGTGATATCCGCAAATAGAATCACAGAAATCAGGAAACCCAGAAATATTGCAAGACCGCCCATACGCGGGATGGGATGATCATGGACGCGCCTTGCCTCAGTCGGAACATCCATGGCTCCGACTTCTTTGGCAAACATCCGGACAATCGGCGTGGTCACAAAGGATATGCCGAAGGCTATCAGGCAGGACAGCCCAATTTTTATCCATACTGCTGATGAAAAAAGCATCTAATACTCTCCTTGTTTTAAATCGTTAACGATCAAAACGGCTTTTCTACGAAACCAACCCGTTTATATACCTTCCGCAGAGTCTTTCTGGCCATGGCAGAGGCTTTCTGAGCACCCTGCATATAGATCTCCTCCAGATAGGCCTTGTCGGCAATCAGGCGTTCCGCTTCTTCACGGATGGGCCGCAGCGTTTCGATAACGGCATCTCCGACTGCGGGCTTAAAGGCGCCATAGCCCTGCCCTTCGAATTCTTTCTCGATCGCTTCACGGGATCTTCCCGTTACGGAAGCGTAGATGTTGATCAGATTGGAAACACCCGGTTTGTTTTCCGGATCGAAGCGGACACAGTTTTCCGTATCCGAATCGGTGATGGCTCTTTTGAATTTCCGGGCGATATCCTCGGGCTTGTCCATCAGGAACACACAGCCTTGAGGTTCCGACTTGGACATTTTAGAAGTCGGAGAGGAAAGCCCCATAATCCGGGCGCCCACTTTCGGAATGTACGGTTCGGGAACTTTAAAGGTCTCCCCGTAAATGTTGTTGAATCGGATAGCCACATCCCGGGTCAGCTCACAGTGCTGTTTCTGGTCTTCTCCGACCGGAACATAGTCGGCCTGATAGAGAAGAATATCCGCAGCCATCAGGGCAGGATAAGTGAACAGACCACCGTTTATGTTGTCGTTATGCTTTGCGGATTTGTCTTTGAACTGAGTCATGCGGCTGAGTTCTCCGAACATAGTATAGCAATTTAAGATCCATCCGAGCTCGGCATGCTCATGGACATGGCTCTGAATGAACAGAGTGGCTTTTTCCGGGTCCAGACCGCTTGCGATATACTGTGCGAGCTGAGCTTTCGTGCGCTGCCGAAGCTCGCTCGGGACCTGGCGCACGGTGATGGAGTGCAGGTCAGCCATAAAGAAATAACAGTCAAATTCGTCGATGATCTCGACCCAGTTTTTAACGGCTCCCAGATAGTTTCCGAGATGAAGATCTCCTGACGGCTGGATGCCGGAGAGCATGATTTTCTTAGATTCGTTTTCCATTTCCTGTTGATACCTCAGTACTTTATTATTTTTATTATATATATGTTCAAAGCATTGTATCATTTTAATAACAGCTTGACAACCAAGAAAATGTAAAATACTATTAGACGATAAGATTCCGAGGAGGACAGAATTATGAAAGAACAGCAGTGGTTTGAAGAGATGGAGGCAAGGATCCCTGTGGGAGAGGTCAGAACAAGATTTGCTCCGTCTCCCACAGGATATATGCATGTGGGAAATCTTAGAACCGCTTTATATACTTATCTCATCGCAAAGCATGCCGATGGGAAATTTATTCTTAGGATCGAAGATACGGATCAGACTCGCTTGGTAGAAGGGGCGACCGATCTCATTTATAAGACCATGAAGGAATGCGGACTGGACCACGATGAAGGCCCGGATGTCGGCGGACCGGTAGGTCCGTATATCCAGACTGAGAGAAGAGGTCTGTACAAAGAGTATGCGGATCTCCTGATCGAAAAAGGACACGCATACAGATGTTTCTGCAACAAGGAAGAGGAAGCGGAAGAGAGCGAAGAAGGAACATTTCAGAAGGAAGCCGATCCCTGCCGGGCTCTTTCAAAAGAGGAATCGGATCGCCGGGCAGAATCCGGAGAGCCGTACATTATCCGGCAGCGCATTCCCGATTCCGGAGTCACAACATTCTGCGATGAGATCTTCGGAGAAATCAAGGTCGATAATTCGGAGCTTGATGATCAGGTGCTCATTAAAAGAGACGGACTTCCTACATACAATTTTGCCAACGTCATCGATGATCACCTTATGGGAATCACCCATGTGGTGCGCGGCAACGAGTATCTTGCCTCCGCCCCTAAATATAATCTGCTCTATGAAGGATTCGGCTGGGATATTCCGAAATATATTCACTGCTCGCCGGTCATGCGAGATCAGCACAATAAAATGTCCAAAAGACATGGCGACCCGAGCTATGAAGATCTGAAAAACGAAGGATATCTGACAGAAGCGATTCTTAACTATGTGGCACTTTTAGGCTGGAGCCCGTCGGGAGATCAGGCGGAGCAGGAAATCTTCTCACTGGATGAACTGGTCAAAGTTTTTGTTGTGAAAGGAATCTCAAAGTCTCCGGCTATCTTCGATATCGATAAATTAAAGCATTTCAACGCAGAATATATTCGAGCGATGTCGCCTGAACAGTTTACGGAAATTGCGGAACCCTACATCAGACAGGGAATTCAGGGCAGGGATCTGAATGTGGCGGAGATCGCAGCACTTCTTCAACAGAGGACAGAAGTGTTAAATGAGATTCCCGAAAAATTAGGCTTCTTTGTGGATTTGCAGGACTATGATACCGAACTGTTCGTCCACAAAAAATCCAAATCGAATAAGGAGACAAGCCTTCAGATCCTTAATGACATTCTTCCGGAATTCGAAAAACTCGAGGACTGGACAGAAGAAAACATTCTCGAGACCATGAAGCAGCTGGTGGAAAAGATGGAGTGCAAAAATGCACTGGTGATGTGGCCGGTCAGGATTGCGGCCGCAGGACAGATGGTAACACCGGGCGGAGCGGTAGAGATCTGCAAGATTCTGGGGAAAGAAGAGACCGTCCGAAGAATCAGGATCGGAATCGAGAAACTGAAGCAGGAACAGTAAGCATAAAAGATGCTGATATTAAATCAGCATCTTTTTGTTTATAAAACCGGAAAAAACAGGCAGTATACAAGCAGAAAATTTCATGCAACGGCAAAGGTTTCGGGTCTTGCGGATTACTTGACGAACGTATTATAATAGTTTATTATAAATTAACAAATGTTTACAGAAATTAACGCGACCGTTACGCGGATCGGAGGACGCATATGAGCGTGATCCCAACTGTTACCTGCAGAAGATGCGGGTATAAATATAAAGCTACACATCGCAGATGTCCGAACTGCGGAACACGAAGAGTACAGCAGTCAGGAAGAGTTCCGTCAGGGACACCGAGCACAATAAAAGGAACTGCAGCCAACAGCAGAGCATCGGTCAATGCAAGATGGCAGCTGATATTCGCCATGATCTTAGTCTTGGCGGTCATCATCGCAGTCGTCGTACTGGTAACGGTGAGTTTAAATGGAGAAGATTCTACTGCCGTAGCGACACCGACGCAGTCCGAGGAGACCGAAACCTCGACGACGCCGACCGCAACGCCGACGCCGACACCAACACCGACACCAACGGTACAGGTAACAAGTGTATCTATCACTTATTATGATGATCCAAGAACAGAGTTTGGTGTAACGATCGGAGGATCGCCAACGCCTGTAACGGCTAAAGTATATCCGGTTGACGCAGATGCTGAAGTCAACTGGAGCATCAAAGAAGGCGGAGAAGACATTATCTCCATCTCTGTAGATGACGACGGCACCTGCGAGGTATCCGGCATAGGAACCGGATCGGCAGTCCTAGTCGCAGAATGCGGCGGAGTAACCGCAGAGTGCACCGTTTATAGCGGCTGAATTAATTAGCCTGCCTTATATAGGCAGGCTGATTTTTTGCCTAGAACAGGTTGACAATTTGAACCGTATGGTTTAAAATATCAATCCTGTGAGGACGATTGGCGCAGCTGGTAGCGCATCCGCTTGACGTGCGGGAGGTCACAAGTTCGAGTCTTGTATCGTCCACCAGAAAGAACGTTGAGAAATCAACGTTCTTTTTCTTTTTGGAAATTAAAACCGAGTAAATTGATTATTAGCCCAACTGAAAATTAAATTTCTATGCGAAATTTAAGCCAGATCTGAAAGACAATACTTTCAGACCTGGCTTTTCTAATATTATTTGGAAAGAGAGAGAATGTGAATTTACGGTAAATGATGATAATGACTGGGAGAGAGACTTAAAAAATTTGTGATATCTATAAATTGAGAGATTAAAGGAGCAAGTAGAATTTAAAAGATTAGAGCGAATAAGCAAATTATAGGGAATATAGAGAAAGTCAATATCGAAAAATATTCTCAGAGTTGTTGCAAAGGAGCCGTTTAGAAAGATATCAAACGAGTTTCGGTTTGAACATAAACTGCAGTTTTCTTAAATATTCGATTATTCCCATTTTATTTCAAAATGGTTCATCATATCAAGGAGAGCTTTAAGCTCTTTTTTATGAGTTATGAAGTTCTGTCAAGAGAACATAAAAACAAACAAATCAGCAAGCAAAATGCCTTGATTAAGGCCAATATGGCAACTATAATTTAAACTGATGAAAGTAAAGAAAGAAGAGAACCATAAGCCACTTATTATTTCCTGTTGAAATGAAATGCAAGTGAGATTTGGGTTTTTAAGAAACAAAATTTAGGAGAAAGATCATGAAAAAGTTATATCAAAAAATCGTTGTATACGTGTTATGTGCGATAGCAATTTTTAGCGGAATGTTTTCTATAAATTATGCAGATGCGGCGGGCTTTACTGATATTCCCTCCACTTACACTCAGCTTGATGCAGTCAACTATGTTTCTGATAATGGATATATGACAGGCGTTGGGTCTAATCAGTTTGCACCAATGACAAATATGACACGCGCAATGTTTGTTCAAACACTGTATAAAAAATCACTAAATAGAATTCCCAAAACTACTGCTATTTCGTTTTCAGATGTTCCTAGTACAGCTTACTACTATGATGCCGTTTGTTGGGCGGTAGCAAATGGTATTACAAGTGGGACCAGTTCGACAACATTTTCTCCAAACAATACCATTAAAAGACAAGATGCTGCGGTTATGTTTTATAAATTTGCAGGCGCACTTGGATATGATACTTCAAAGAAGGCCTCACTATCGGCATACACGGATCAAAGTAACATTTCAAATTATGCATTGCCTGCTATAAAGTGGGCTGTTTATTATGGCATAATTAATGGTACTACATCCACGACCCTATCACCAGCATCGTCAATTACAAGAATAGCTAACGCAATAATGATTACGGCATTTGGAACAAATATAGAAAAATTATATTATTCGTATGATGTGTGGAAAATAAATAACTCCTCATCTAATTTTACAGCATCAAAATATTATATCAGTAACACGCACTATAATAAGCTTGTAAACCTTGTTAAGGCCAATTATAGCGCAAACAAAGCTACTTATGTGATTAACCAGATAAACTCACATTGTTATAACCCAAGTGTTTCGTCTAATCCTCAATGGGGTGGATCATGCTATGGGATGAGTTGCATTGTTATGTTAAGCAAAACAGGCAAAATGGATTATGTCGGTAATTTTACTAATCGATCAAAAATGAGAGATGTAACGGGGACAGATATTAAGGGTAAAACCGGTGAAAGTGCAATCAACTTCTATCATTTCTCTCAGTTTGCATTTGATGATGTTCGTTATACAAACGATTCATTGTCATCTCAATTATCAACAGCATATAAAAAAGTCAAAAACAATAAAGGTTTGAGTTTGTTAAATGTATGGTGGCAAAAAGATTCAACAACAAATGGACATACTGTAGTAGCAACTTCGGTCACATATTCGGGCGGGGTTTATAAATATAAAATATACGATCCTAATGTTTCTTCTGCAACAGCAGATCAGACGCTCAGTGTGGATTCAAGTGGTAATATGTCATTAAACTCCATTGGCAATGTGGTATTAAGTCATATTGGTGCAATTACGGATGTGAGTGATTACACAAGAAAAATTGATATTGATGGCTATCAAAATACGGCGGGAAATTCGACGACATTATCCTTGGCAGCACAAAACACTGATGAACAATCTGTTTTTGAGGATGACCACTACGCATCCATAATTGTAGAATTAAATTCAGATTTTAAGATTATATATGATGGCAATTCTTTAGTTTGGGAAAAAGGAAAACTTTCTGGTGATATAGAGGGAGTATACTATTACTTAATTAATAATCCCAACGGAGCAGCATATATTAATATAGCCATCCCGGCTTCATCAGAGTATCAATTTATTCCCATTGATTCCAAAACAATGAATGTTTCGGTGGCGGATATAGCCGGCTTTGCAAGCGTTGCAGGAACCGGTGTTGAGTCTGCAATTATAGATAAAGATAAATTTGTTGATATAACGGGAGAAAATATCTACTGTGATGTGTCCATTAATAAAGATAAAAGTAATTTATTGCCAGATGTAATCTCCTGCTCAGCTATCGAAGAAATACAAGCTACAGCTCATGATGGAGAATATGTTGTTTCTGAAGCAAAAATAGAGAATATAGAAAAGCATTCAGATGTCCCTTGAGTAAATGGTACAATAAAAATGCCTATGACTCTATAATACGAGGAGAATAATAATGAAAGCTTTAAAAAGTATCATGTTATTAGTTGTTATTTACGCTTTGATAAGCACTTCGGTACAGGCGGATACCTTTAGATCTTCTTTTGACGATGTTTCAGAAAGTGCATGGTATCATGATTATGTCCTTCAAATTTGTGATTTTGGTTTTATGTCAGGTTTTAATGATAATGAATTCCGACCAAATAATTTATCAACAAGAGCGCAAGCGATCCAAGTTTTGTACAAAGTTGCCAATACTCCAGATGTACAAAGTGATATCAGTCAATTTTCAGATGTAAAGGCTAATTCGTACTATTATAATGCTGCGTTATGGGGAAAAGAAAATGGGATTGTTACAGGTTACGAAGATCAGACATTTCGTCCGAATAGAAGGGTAACAAGAGAAGAACTGATATGTATGTGCTACCACCTATCGCTTTATCAAATCGGAGAACTTGCATATTCTGACTGGCAAGATGCTGATGTTGATAAGTTTGAAGATTTTAATGATGTGAGTGCTTTTGCTGAAGATGCGGTAAAATGGGCAGTGAAATATGAGCTTATTAGCGGAACCCAAAAGGGACTAGAACCTAAGCGGGCAGTTACACGAGCGGAACTAGCAACGATTGCATTAACATACTTTAGATATTGGGTTGATGCGCATTCAACTGACTAATTATACTTTGAAGTTAATAAATTTAAAACATAAAGACGTAAAGTCAAAAACGATTCAACGTGTAATAACGATTGTCTTAAATTGTCTGGTTTGCTAACAGAATAGTAGTTAAAATGAACTATAGTCAATATTTCGGACACGATTTTTAGCAATAAATTTCTGGAAGCAGCACATCAGGCATGCTGCTTCCAGTAGGCGGCCTCCACTTCATTCGGCGTCAGATAACCAAGTGAGCTGTGGGGTTGCCGGGGATTGTAGAATCCCTCGATATATTGGAACACAGATTCATGCAGCTCAGCGTATGTGTGGAAGGTGCGCCGATTGGTCTCTTCCTTCTTCAGGTACTTAAAAAAGCACTCGCATACAGCATTGTCGAAGGGGTACCCCTTCTTGGAAAAGGACTGGACGACATTGAGCGAGTCCAGTAACTGCCGGAAGGCAAAGGCTGTATACTGCGAGCCATGATCTGAGTGAAACATGAGACCGTAGGGGGCGTTCCGTTTTTTATAGGCCTTTTTGAAGGCGCACATGACCAGGTCAACATCCGGCTTCCCGGAGATGTGCCAGGAGATGACTTTCCGGGAAAACAGGTCGATGACAACGCAGAGGTAGTACCACTTGCCGCCTGCTTTGATATAAGTAAAATCGCTGACCCAAACGAGGTTGGGGGCATCCTGCGAGAACTCCTGATGCAGATGGTTCGGGCATTCGCCTTCAGAAACAGCAGAGCTTTTCCACTTAGGCTTGCTGGTGGACATCGGAGGAAGGTTCATGCTTTTCATCAGGCGGTACACTCGTCCGACACTGATATGGATGCCATAATCACGTCCG